>Ga0222680_1000005_pt1 | contig 121496 bp, 103 predicted proteins | sample AntAcemetage1004_FD_181146 | JGI IMG/M metagenome (GOLD analysis project Ga0222680, IMG submission 181146) | Saline water microbial communities from Ace Lake, Antarctica - #1004 | ecosystem: Environmental > Aquatic > Non-marine Saline and Alkaline > Saline | place: Antarctica: Ace Lake... | reverse complement strand
CTCCAAACGGTCTTTGAATACCAAGGGACGTACGACCTGCCCTCTGACTAGCTCTAGTGACTTCTGTTTGTATCGACAATCAATACTGCTTTCTTAATATACAAGGGACGTGCTTCCGCGCGTCCGAACGACAATCATATGCGGCCACGACAAAGCGTGGCCCTCCAGGATTTCTCGCTATGCTCGAAATGACAAATGAGAACTTATTTAATTATTGGAATTTATGTTTAAGGTTTTTAAAACCCGTTGCAGCGTAGCTTTTCTTTGCTTGTCCAAAGAAGGGGTACCCCTAACTTAAAAAGTGGCACCATTATCGGGGGCAGGTCAACATTATGAAAAGAATACCTGGCATATTTATTTTTATAATAGCAACTATTTTCTCTGTTGTAACACTTGCTAATTCACAGGAAGGTGAAATAAAAAGCAGTGTTTCTTCAAGCGAAGCAGTTCTTGATGACCACATTAAGGACAAGGAAGAAGGCAATAAACTTAATCTTTCTTTCGAGGAAAAGCACAAGGATAAAGACTATATAATATTGCTCCACGAAACAGAAGAGATAGTCAAGAAAGACTATACTTATAAGACCAGGATTCACAAAGTAATAAAGATACTGAAAGAAGACGGAAAAAGCATGGGCGAGATGACTTTTCCTTATGATCGATCGAAAGAGAAACTTATTAAAATTGAGGCTTTTTCAATCACACCAGACGGGAAAAAGCATCCTGCTACAACGATCCAGGATTTCGCTGTTTATGAAAACCAAATGTATTCTGATGCCAGAAAAAAAGTTTTCACAATACCCGAGGTCAATATTGGAACCGTTATAGAGCTTAAGGTATTGAAAGAGACAAGGGGACAGGTCATACCAAACAGCTACTGGGGTGTGGTTTATTTAGAGACTAATAATCCTATAAAGAGATTGAATAAAAAATATGTATTCCCTAAGTCCGCCGGAATACAATACAAAGAATTCAATGTAACTCGCAAGCCTGAGATAAAAGAGAATAAAAAAACGATTATATACCAATGGAACCTTGAGGATGTTTATGACGAACCCAAGGATGAAGACTTTCAGGCTCTACCTACAATTGAAAATATAAAAAATGTTGTCGAGTTTTCATCAGTGAAAAGCTGGAGAGAAGTATCCGATTGGATGTTCGAAGCGGTGAATAAAAACCTTAAAATCACACCAGAAATTGAAGAGGTCACCAAAGAAATATTTAAAGGCAAAAAGTCCACAAAAGAAAAAGTCAGGGCTGCAATTGAATACCTAAGGGACAATTTTAGATATGTATCTACGTCTTTCGGAGATAATACTCATGAGCCTCATCCGACCGATGAAATATTTGCGAATAAATATGCTGATTGCAAGGATATCTCCCTATTACTCATGGCGATGTTAAAGACAGCTGGCATAAACTCAAATTTGGTACTTACAAATGATGAAACTGAAATAACAGACCCCAGACATGACCTTCCGATGTTGGATCCTTTTGACCATGCAATTGTTTTTGTTGATGATCCTGAGGGAGATAATTATTATGTTGACCCCCTGCTTAAAGGCTATGACATAGGGGAGTTTCCGGCTGATTACCAGGGTGCATACACCTTTATTGTAACCGCAGACGGAGGAAAATTTGACAGGTTCCCGATCTTCGACGAAAAAAAACATATGATACTACAAATAGTTCTATAACGATAAAAGAGGATGGTTCGGCAATAATTGAATCAGAGTACGTTCTTTACTTGGATTATTCGGTTTGGTTCAGACAAGAATATAAGTCAAGGGACAATAAAGAGAAGGAATCGTTTATACAAACGGAGTTGGTTTCTTTTGCTTCCGGAGGTGAGCTGCTTGCCCAGGAGATAAGCGGACTCGAGGATAGATATGGAAAAATTAGTATCCATACAAAAATGAAGAAAGATGATGAGTATCCGATAATAAGTGATCTTATAATTATTGACGAGGCAGGTTTTGAAAGAGGATTCGATTTTACTGAAAAAGAAAGGAAGGATCCTATATTTGAGCGAGTGAACAGCCTTAACGAAGAAACCAGGATATATAAATTTCCTGAAAACTTTCAAGTTCTGCATTTGCCTGAGAACATAGAACTCGATACAGGAATTTATAAATTTACCAGGAGCTTTCGCTTAAAGGAAAATGAAATTACGATAAAAGAGGTTGGCCGAGAAAAACGCATGCTGCTGGGTGTTGACAAGTATCAACAGGTAAAAAAGTTTTATGATGCGCTTCCTGCAAAGAGTAAACAGCGAATAGTGCTGCAGCGAACCAAGGAGTTAAAATAAAAATAGATATCTAATAGGGTTTTCTTACGACATTTAATGTGCATCTTGCTTGTGCCTTACACTTAAATATTACGTCTTGCCCTTTAGCGAATCTATCTTTGGGTGAGGGGCAAACGTGCGGATACTAACTTAAAAAGTGGCACCCTTATCGGGGGCAGGTCACAACAGCCGAAAAATAACTTATTTTGAAAGAAACTATGGTCGAGATTTGTGCAATCGCTTCTGGGAGCAACGGGAACTGTTATTATATTGGAAATGAAAACGAAGCGGTGCTGATTGATGCCGGGATTTCGCATCGTCAGTTTTTGATTCGGATGGAAAAGAAACAACTTGATGTTTCGAAAGTAAAAGTAATTTTTATTTCGCATGAACACATTGACCATGTTCGAGGTGCACGAGTACTCTTTGAAAAGCTCAACATCCCAATATATTTCACAAAAAAAACGTTGGAAAACACGCACTACAACAGCAAACCGTTAGAATATAATTTCTTTGAATCCGATAGGCCTATTCTCATTGGCGAAATTGAAGTTCATCCCTTCACGAAAAACCACGATGCCATAGAACCATGCAGCTTCAGAGTGGTAAACAACAATGTTCACGTTGGTGTATTAACCGATATTGGCGAACCTTGCCAAAATGTAATTACGCATGTTAAACAATGTGATGCGCTTTTTATCGAAGCCAATTACGACGAAAAAATGCTTTGGCACGGTGCGTATCCACCTTATTTAAAAAAAAGGGTTGCATCCGATAACGGTCATCTTTCGAATGAGCAGGCATATAAGCTTGTAGCAAATCATTCGAATGGGAACTTAAAATATATATTTCTTTCACATCTATCGGCCCAAAACAACACACCCGAATTGGCCTTATGCACATTTGAGCCACTTTCAAAAAAATGCGATGTTCGCGTAACGTATCGCGACGGTGTTTCCGATGTTGTTCGAATTGAATGAGATTTAAAGAGTACCCTTTCTTTGCTTGTCCAAAGGGCTGTAGCTGTCAGGCGTTAGCCTGACTCAAAGTACCACAAGAAAATTCTTGCTCGTTTTAAAAAAACGAGCCCAAGAAAGGACATTCTGGCGTTTCGCGGCCTTCGAAACACACGGGCAGGCACACGAGCCTGCCCCTACACGACCTATGTCCGCTCTCATGCACCCGCCTCGGCTGCAATACGAGGGATTTAAAACCCAAACCAAAAAACTGAATACTTTTAAAGCCTTGGTTATTTTTATCGTCTTTTGATTGATTGAGTTTCGGGGTCGGACCTAGGTGAAAATGTTCGGGGGTCGGACCAAGCTAACTATCAGTAATGGCTTTAAAAAGTTCTTTAAAACGCATAGTTTTAGGCCTTAGAGGGCACTTTCCGTGGGCAAAAAGACTGCTTTAAGACGTCCTCCAAGCATTGAAGAGATCTAACTTTTTTCTTTTTTTTATACGGCTTAATTCCCCCTTTATTTACTTTTTTTGGATCATAAAGCCAGGAAAGCTGTTTTCAGGAAAAGATATACGCCTATTCACTTACGTTGCTTAATCTTATTGTTATTTATTGATTTATTGGTTGACAATTGATGTTTTAATACTAAATTGTATAGATATCATCTAAAAAAAATATTACTTTTAGATATGCCAATAGTTTGCATAAACAGGGAGAGTGGGAGCATGATAAGAATATTTCTTATAGCCGTATTTATTTTTTCTCTAACAGATCTTTCATTTGCACAAACTGATTCTGATTTTGACGGGGTTCCTGACATGGTAGATCTCTGTGAGGATACAGAGCTTACTGAATCTGTTCCCACTAAGCATCTGAAAAAAAACAGGTTCGCCCTCACGGATGGTGACACAAGTTTTGATACAAAACTGCCTAAAGGTAAGCGCAAGAGACCAATAAAATCATACTCCCTGGATGATACCTGCGGGTGTTCCTGTGAGCAGATCCTTTCAACGTATGACCGTAAATGGAAAGGTCAGTGGAAATATGGTTGTAGAATCCGTGTGCTGGATGATTTTATTGAAGACAACTGTCTGGGTGATAATGATAATGATGGTTTCAGTGTCAAGGATGGAGACTGTGATGATGCTGATAATCTAATAAATCCTGATGCAGAAGAAAGCTGTGATGGAATGGATAATGACTGCGATGGTGAAGTTGATGGTTTAATCCAGGAAACAAGCTGTGGTACAGGGGCCTGTTCGGGTAATATCGGTATTGATACATGTATAGACGGTATCTGGGAGGGGGATGCCTGTGAACCATTAGCCGGAGCAAGTTCTGAAACCTGCAACAACATTGATGATGACTGTGATGGGATAGTTGATGAAGATGTTGCTGTTACAGCAACATCATGTGGAGTTGGTGCATGCGCGAGCACAGGAAATACAACCTGTGTCGGCGGTGTAACTGGTGATGACTGTACACCAGGAGCGCCTGCAGCTGATGATGCAACATGTGACAGTGTAGATGATGACTGTGATGGAACAGTTGATGAAGATTGCGAAATAAAATGTGGCTCGTTGGATCAAACTGATCCAGAGGTGTGCGGTGGTAATGGAGATTGCGAGCCTACGGATATATCTGGTGTCGGAGAGTGTGAATGTGACGTAGGATATACCGGTTCATTGTGTGAGACTGGCCCTTCAGACCCGTTTAGCTGCTTCTGGATATCTGCAAGCGATGAATCTGTGTGCAGCGGACATGGAGAATGTGTTGCTGATGATTCCTGCCTTTGCGATGAAGATTGGGGTGGGATGGATTGTGACCGTCCGATTGAAACAAAATGTTTTGAAATACCGGCCGGCAATCCGCAGGTCTGCAGCGGAAAGGGAGAATGCTATGCTGATGATTCCTGCCTTTGCGACCCCGGATATCACGGTTCTGATTGTCGAAATGTGGGAGAGGTTACCTGCTCCGGGATTATAAACTCTGATAACGAGTCATGCTCAGGAAATGGCGTTTGCCAGTACCAGGACGTCTGCAAGTGTGATGACGGATACTTTGGTGATAATTGTGAGACCGAGTTTACCGGAAGCTGCTTCGGGATCTCTTATACTGATCCGCTTGCCTGTTCAGGTCATGGAACCTGTGTTGGACAGGATGAGTGCAAATGTGACCCGCGGTTTTTAGGCACCAAATGCGATACTAAGATGTGGGAATGTTTTGGCGGGGGGTGGATAAGCTCTCCAGATGACCATTCTGGTTGTGTAAACGGAAAGTGTATTGCACAGGATACATGTGCATGTGAGGAGGTATACTACGATGAGGCATATCACATTTACATTGGGTCAAAGTGTGATATAGAACCTGCTTGGTATATTGAGTGTGATGGTCTGGCTCAAGATGATCCATTTGTCTGTTCCGGAGCAGGGGATTGTACGGGGGCAGAGTATTGTGAATGTTATGATGAGGTTTATTATGGAGCCTATTGTCAGGGTGTACTCGAATGCGGAGGAATCGATGCATTTTCGGTTGCCGTGTGCTCAGGTCATGGAGACTGTGAAGAGAAAGACGGTGATGTCATGTGCTTTTGTGATGGCGAATATTCCGGAGAAAATTGTGAGACTTACGATGAAATTACGTGTAATGGTGTCCCACAGTCTGATCCCACTGTTTGTGGTGGTCATGGCACCTGTCTAGATACCGGGGACTGTGAAGACTGCAAGGAAGGATATACAGGGCCTAATTGTGATGAGCCTCCTCTGCAGGAAATTACCTGCAACACTATTCTCGCCTCCAATTTTGAGGAAGTTTGCAACGGCCACGGCACGTGCATTGCTGCGGATGACTGCGAGTGTGACGAGAGTTACAACGGTGATTGGTGTGGGATAGAGGTTCCGATTGAATGCTTCACCCTGGAGCAAACCGACCCCTTGGTCTGCAGCGGTCATGGTGTGTGTGAGGATTCTGATGTTTGCCAGTGTGAGGCAGGTTGGTCGGGCATTGCATGTGATGTGGATGACTTGCATAATTAATTCCGGGGTCGGACCACGCAAAGCTGACATAAACTTCCATAATAACTTGCTTAATCTTTAAAATTTGCCGGGTTTTGGGCCGGGTGTAACTTCGGAGTCGGGAGTTCGGAGCAGTGGACAAGGCATGCAGTGGCTGTGTCGGTCTTCGACTGCTGCCGGCCCGGTTTATGCCTGAAAAAGCTTGCGCGTAAGTGCTTGATATGGTACTTAATAAGGTACTTAATATGATACCTTGGAGAAATGCCATGAATACCATACCGGCCCGGGAAATTAAGCGCAGGGGCCTTGCCGCCGTGGATGACGTGATCGAAAAGGGTGATGTGCACGTTATCCGTAACGATCAGCCGCAGTACGTGGTGATGAGCGAGGAGCGCTACCAGGCGCTGGTAGCGGCCGAACGGGAAGTCTATTACGCCGGCGTGAAGGAATCGCTCAATGCGGTCAAGGCAGGCAGGGTCAAAACGTTCAAGACCGCCGGAGAGCTTTTGAAAGCGATTGAAGAAGGGGACGACGAATAGTGTTTAGCATCGTCACCCCGGAGCGCTTCCTGAGGCAGGCCCGCAGGTTTTTCAAGGACCATCCCGATCTCAAGCCCCGATTCGCGCGACTTATCACCGATCTGCAGAGCGATCCATGTGCGCCAAACCTGAAGCTGCACCCGCTCAAGGGTCGGCTCGAAGGCTGTCATGCAGTCCGTCTCACCTACAGCTATCGCGTTACGCTTACCCTGGCGATTCGTAAAAAAGAGATCGTGCTGCTTGATATCGGAAGCCATGAATGATAAAGCTGAAACGTCGAACTTTAAACATTGAACTCTGAATAAATATTATTTGTACCCTTTCTTTGCTTGTCCAAAGGGCTGTAGCTGTCAGGGGTTAGCCTGACTCAAGGTACACCCAAGAAAGAACACGTTAACAGCTATAATTATAACTTCTTGTTCATTGAGTCACTCAAAATGAGTGACCGCTACGCTCTTTGTCGCTCCAAAGGGCTATAGCTGCCAGCCTTCTGCTGGCTCAACGAACCAAAGAGCGTAGCGGTCAAGCCTGAAAGGATTGACTCAAAGGCGCCCGACAGCTTGGCCTTCGGCTCTCCTCGCGAAACGCAAGAACACGGGGGCGTCAAGAACTCATCCCGCTTTTCGCGGGACTTAGACAACTTGCCACCCTTAATCCGTATTCTCACGCTTCGCTCGGCTACGCTGCAACGGGTTTTAAAACCATAGAGTCTAAAAAACCGAACATATTCATTTGAAGATTTTGTTTTTGGGCTTTCCCTCGGAGCGCAGCCGAGGTGGGGGCATGAGAGCGGATTAGGACGAGATGCTGTCTGAGCGAAGCGAGTTCTTGTCGTTCCCGCTAGCATGTGCCCGGCGAGGGAAGCCGAAGGCCGCGAAACGCCAGGATGTCTTTTCTTGGGCTCGTTTTTTTGAAACGAGCAAGAATGTTTCTTGTGGTACTTTGAGTCAGGCTAACCCCTGACAGCTACAGCCCTTTGGACAAGCAAAGAAAGGGTACGGAAAAATCTTCTCCTTAGTTTTTTATTGTTCGTCTCCTTGGCGAGCAAAAAGAAATGAATGAAAAAAAAGATTTTAAAAACTACTGGACACCGGTCTTCACCGGTGTGACGATATGTTTAAAAATATCAGTCTTAAAAAAGGAGAGGGTATGCTGAAAAAAATACAGTTCATTATTCTTGTGTTGGCTCTTGTGAGCCTGATGCCATCCGGAACTTTTGCTGGAGATAAAGGTATGGTAGTCGTTGCTGGTGCAACCGGGGGTACCGGCCAGCTGGTGGTCAAGCACCTTGTGGCTGAAGGCTATGAGGTGCGGGCGATGGTTCGAAGCCTTGAAAAGGGCAAACGCGTCCTTGGTGACGATATCTCCATGGTCAAGGCCGATGTGACAGAACCGGCCAGTCTACCGCCTCTTTTAGAAGGCGCTGATTTTGTAATTTCAGCAATCGGGTCACGCGGTAAAGTTAATCCTGAAGACGTGGACTATGGCGGCAGTCTTGCTTTGATCGATGCTGCAAAGTCGGCCGGAATAAAGAAATTCATCATGGTGACATCAGGCGGTGTTACCTGGCGATTTCATCCCATCAACTGGTTCAACGACGATGTACTGAAATGGAAACGCAAAGCCGAGCTGTATTTGCGTGCGTCAGGCTTGACCCATGTGATTGTGCGCCCGAATGGTGGTTTGAACGATGATCCCGCCAATGAAAACAAAATAACTTTTGAGCAGACTGATAAATGGGGCGGCAAGATTTCGCGCGATGATGTGGCGGTTGTGTGTGTTGAGGCCCTTGGGTATCAAGAGGCTGACAATAAAACCTTTGAGATTCAAAATGATGATGACGGGTTGGCTGTGAAGGATGTGGACTGGGGAGAAACCTTTGGGGCAATGGTGGTTAAATCCGATAATTTTTAAGCCTGATTAGGGCATAAGTCTTTTATTGTACCCGTTCTTTGCCTGTCCAAGGAAGGGAGCTACACTTTACATACTGAATGTGGGGAATTTTAAAACTTTTACGTTCATTGAGTCAATCAATCGTAAGTTCGGGGTCGGACCACGCTAACTATAAGAAATAGCTTTATAAATATCTTTAAAACGCATGGTTTTAGGCCTTATAGAGTGTTTTTCGGGGGCAAAAAGCCTGCTTTAAGATCCACAGGGCTCTCTTTGGGTGACCCCTAATATCTCAAAACAGGTCCTGAACAGTATTGACGCTGCATTAGCGCACGATTACGAATCACTGTGCGATAAGCGTGATACCTGTGTTCGGGAATTGCCCATCGGCGACTAATTAATGCTTTTTATGCAGAGGGGTTGCACATCGCCCGGCCGGCAGCTTTTGCCTGTTCCATTCCCTTAGCATCAAGCGCAGCTGAACCCTTTGTGTAGTATGCCCCCCAGAATCCGCACCCTGTAACAATCTCAGAAGTTTCTACACCAAAATGCCGCAGGTTGAAGGCAGTGTTATGCACAACATCCTGGTAGAGGTAGGTTGTGGGCCAGCCCCAGGTTGCAACAAGGGCTCCTTTTTTTGGTTCTGGCTTTTTGGGGACCCAGGGATTGCTCAAGGCTTTAAGGCGGTCGAAGAATATAACTGCCTGGCTTGACTCGCGCGCGGTGTAGATCGGATAACCCAGCACAAAGGCATCGCACTCCAGAAGGAGCTTGTAGATCGGGATCATGTCATCTTGAATCGCGCAAAAGGTCTCGGGCTGTTCATTCTGGCACTTGAGGCATCCTGTGCATGGACTGATTTTTAGTTTGCTGAAATCCATTTTTACAACATTGCAACCACCATCTCTGCAGCCGTCAAGCACTGCATTCATGATTGCGTCAGTGTTGCCGCCTATGCGAGGGCTTGCAAGAAGCGCGAACACGTCCTTAACCGGCTTGTTAATCGGCACCTCAGGCAAATCCCAGCGTGTTACGTTGCACACGGGGTTGTCCTTGTCTATTTGTTCCTGTGATTTCATGACTTCTTGAATGCTTAACGGGTTGCGAAGCATTGAGATAAAGGTCTCGAATGATGGGTGTGAGTCCTGCAAAGCGTTGATCAAGATCTCTCGGGTTACTTTACCAGCTCCTGTGCGCTGCAGTTGGGATAGAGCTGCGCAGGTGATCTTTTTCTGTTGGCGCTTTCTGGAAACAAGGGGCCAGAAGGAGAGGAACTGTTCAAGCGCGCTTTGCGCATCATCCGTGTAGTGTATGTCTTGTGCCATGATGAGGTCTCCTTCAGAAAAATATTTTTTCTATCAATCAGCATAGCTTGCCGAAAAGCTTTCTGTCAAGGAAGGTGTGCCAACACTTTTTTACCTTGCATTCCATCCTGAAGAGATCTATTAGTTTTTTTAAGGGCAAACAACTATATGGATATTCGGGAGGGAAGGGCAATGGCGGATCAAAAATGCAAGGGTGAACACAAATATCATATCTGCAAATTAGCTGAAGAGAAAAAATTCGGGCAGATAAAGATGCTTATGCTAAACCCGCACTATCTTTGTGAGAACTGCGGGCGGGCAGCTGACAAGAGTGAGAGTCTCTGCAATCCGATGCATATCAACGAGATCGGGTTGATGTAGGGCAGTTTTGTACCCTTTCTTTGCTTGTCCAAAGAAGGGGTACCCCCAAGAAAAGACATCCTGACGTATCGCGGCCTTCGGCTTCCCTCGACGGGCACATGCTAGCGGGAACGATAAGAACTCGCCCTTGCAGGGCTCAAACAGCTTCTCGTCCTAATCCGCTCTCATGCACCCGCCTCGGCTGCAACACGAGGGATTTAAAACCACAAAAGCAGAACAGCATCTGAAAAATCGAAACGTCCGACAAACACTTTTTTTTGGAGCGACGTGCTTCCGCGCGTCCGAATGATAAGCTATACGCGGCCACGACAAAGCGTGGCCCTCCATGATTTCTCCCTACGGTCGAAATGACAAGATTTTGATTCTAAGGTTTCAAAACCCGTTGCAGCGCAGCCGAGCAAAACGCATGAATACGGAAAAAAGGAGTCTCTTGTTTGAGGCCCGATAGGTCGGGCATGAGTTTGTGACGATGCCGTGTTTATGTGTTTTGCGAAGAGAGCCGTAGGCCAAGCTGCTGGGCGCCTTTTCTTTGGTTCGTTGAGCCAGCCAAAGTGGCTGGCAGCCATGGCCCTTTGGAGCGACAAAGAGCGTAGCGGTCAAGCCCTTGGGCTTGACTCAATGAACGTAAAAAAGTTTTTGATTAATTTTATTTGGATTGTATATGGTACCCCTTCTTTTGGACAAGCAAAGAAAGGGTGTGGAAAACAATATTTAATAAACGATATGAATAAAAATCGTGATATTGTTTTTTTTCTTTCAACAGGGTATGTTCAGCAAATAACCTGAAACTCTTCACGCGAGGAGGCCCCATGCTCTACCGCACCATGCCAAAAAACGGCGACAAGCTTTCCATCCTTGGATTCGGCGCCATGCGCCTGCCATCTAAAAAAGGTAAGATCGATGAGCCGCGCGCGACTGCCCAGATCCGCATGGCAATCGACAATGGTGTCAACTATGTTGACGGGGCTATGCCGTATCATGCCGGGGCCTGTGAACCCTTCCTGGGCAAAGCGCTTGGTGATGGTTACCGGGAGAAGGTGAAGATTGCCACCAAGCTGCCGCATTGGGATGTTAAAACGCGTGAGGACATGGATGCGCTTTTAAACGTGCAGCTTGAAAATTTCAAGACTGACCATATCGACTACTACCTTTTACACCAGCTGAGCCTTGCTGATTGGCAGCGCTTGATCGATATCGGCGTCGTTGACTTTCTTGATAAAGCAAAGGCCGACGGCAAAATCATCAATGCCGGTTTTTCCTTCCACTCAAGCTTAGAGGATTTTATTGCGTTGGTCGACGCCTATGACTGGGATTTCTGTCAGATACAGTACAACTACCTGGACGTGAAACATCAGGCCGGTACCCGGGGCCTACAGTATGCTGCCTCTAAAGGTCTTGGCGTAATTGTGATGGAACCCCTGCGGGGCGGGAATCTTGCAAAGATGCCGCCTGCCATCAAGGAGATATTTGAAGAAGCTGAGCATAGGCGCAACGCGGTTGAGTGGGCGCTTCGCTGGGTGTGGAATAATCCAGAGGTAATTTGTGTTTTGTCGGGCATGAACGAAGAGGCCCATATTGAAGAAAACCTGCGCATAGCTGATGAGGCCTTGCCTAACTCACTGACCACCACTGAGCTTGAGATTGTCAGTTGTGCTGAGCAGGAGTATCGAGGACTGATGAAGGTCGGGTGCACAGGATGCCGCTACTGCATGCCGTGCCCGGCAGGCGTTTTGATTCCTGAATGTTTCGATGCCTATAATTCCGAGTTGTGGGGCAACAAGATTGAGGGCTTGTTCCGTTATTTGTTTATGGTTGCCCGGCCACTGGGGGATCATGGGGACGGGTTTGCGTCGCGCTGTACAGAATGTGGTGAATGCGAAGAGAAATGCCCGCAGAATCTTGAGATCCGCAAGCATTTAAAAGAAGTCTCAGGCAAGTTTGAGGGGATTAAGCTTAAGGTACTGGTAAAGCTCATGCAGGTGTTGATGTTCTTTAAGAGAAGGAAGAATTTGAAGCGGGGCAGGGAGTTGCAAAAGTAGGTCGAATGTTGCTTTAAATCAGCACACGACCTACTTATAAAACTAGAAGAATAACTTCTTGTTCATTGAGTCACTCCCAAAAGAGTGACCGCTGCGCTCTTTGTCGCTCCAAAGGGCTATAGCTGTCAGCCCATTTGGGCTGACTCAACGAATCAAAGAGCGTAGCGGTCAAGCCTGAAAGGATTGACTCAAAGGCGCCTAGCAGCTTGGCCTTCGGTTCTCCTCGCGAAACGCAAGAACACGGGGGCGTCAAGAACTCATCCCGCTTTTCGCGGGACTTAGACAGCTTGCCACCCTTAATCCGTATTCTTACGCTTCGCTCGGCTGCGCTGCAACGGGTTTTAAAACCTTAAAATAAACTAATCAACAAAACCTAGACCCCAAAAAAAATAAAAACCCCAAGTATGCAAAACAAAGGATGCTATTGTGAAGCGTCAGTGCGAATGAGGCCGTAGGTTGCGTTCTGCTCATCAATCTTTTAGTTTAATCCCAACGTTACAGACTTAAAAATCAGAAATTTTTTATGAATAATTTAGACAGTTCGATATTAACCTGGATTAACCAGTTAGCATGCAAATCACAAGTATTTGACACAACCCTTTATACAATTACGCACAGTCATCTGTTAAAAGGCGGTGTGCTCGTTGCCATTGTCTGGTGGTTATGGTTTAGAAGGGATAAAAAACAGACTGTAAAACGCCTGCACATACTGGCAACCTATGTAGGCTGCATTGCTGCAATTGCTGTTGGGCGATTGGCAGCATTTCTCCTTCCGTTTCGTGCCAGGCCGATGCACGATGCAGAATTTTATTTTTTCTTCCCCTATGGTCTTGAGGCGGGTGAGCTAAGCGGATGGAGTTCATTTCCAAGTGACCATGCTGTCTTGTTCTTTGCACTTGCAACCGGTCTGTTGTTTGCCTCAAAACGTGCCGGGATTTGCGCACTGCTGTATACTGTGGTGGTGATTTTGTTTCCGCGCCTGTATTTTGGATATCATTATCCATCCGACATTATAGCCGGGGCAGTTGTCGGGGCGGTAATTGCCGTGCTGAGTAATACTGTGTTTATTACAAGGACTCGTTTCACGGTTCTCGCAAACTGGACCTTTTCAAAACCGCTCGTCTTGTATGCCTTATTTATTTTCTTTTCTTTTCATATTGTTGAAATGTTTGGCAGCAGCAGGGCGGTTATTAGGATTGGATTGAGATGGTTTGGAATTCTTCCAGCCTGAAAAAAATAATTTAAAAAAAATATTTTGTATCCTTTCTTTGGACAAGCAAAGAAAGGGTACAAAGTCTTGTTTATTAAAATCTTTTTGTTCGATACTTTCTTTGGACTGAACAAAGAAATGAACAATAAATTAGCTTTGGTTTGAAACTCCTAAAACCATTGACACTCGTCAGTGGCGTTACTATACTGTTCTTATATTGCAATCAAAATTCAATACGTTGTGGAGAATTTTTATGAGTCCAAACGAGCAGATTAAACAGTTCTATCTTAAAAATCTAGAAGGGGCAGCAGAGGAGGGCACACAGCTGCAGGCACCATGTCCGTTTTGCGCAGCGGGTAAAAAAGCTGAACCCGGAAAACTCGTTGTTGATCTTGATCCGAAGAGTTTTTTCTACGGCTATTTTCGTTGCACCAGCCGTTGCACACCCGGCGGGTTCCCCCTGTACTTTGCAAAGATGCGTGGCATTGACTACAACCAGGTACCCGACTATGACCCCGACCGCAATCCCTATGTGCGCAGTATTGTGTTTCCGGCTAAGAATCAGAATAGTGAATCAAAAAAATTCCATAAACTGCTTACAAAAAACCAGTTTGATTTCTTTGCATCATTTGGAGTGACAAAGCCAACTCTTGACGAGATGCTGATTGGTTTTAACGGCCGTTACCTGATTTACCCCTATTTCCTTGAAAACGGAAACTGTTACGCCACACGCTGTGTACTGCCTGCCAATGAAGTCGACACCTTCTGGGCCGGCGATGAAAATTTTTACGGGTTGGAATATCAGATTTTCAATGCTGAGGAAATTGACCGCTGTGAAAACGGTAGCCTGATCATCACCGACAGTGAGTGTCATTTACTCATTCTGAAGGAGTTGGGGTATCCCGTTATTGCCGTTCCGGATATCCCTGCGCTTGAGGCCCTTGACCCTGAGCGCTTTGCCTACATTAAGGACGTATTGATACTTCTGACCAATTCTCCTGAAGCGCAGTCTGCAGCCCGTACTCTTGCAACCCAACTCGGTTTCAAGGTCAGGATTCTCAAATGGTCGGCCGACAAAAAACGCGACTACAATTTGCTGAACCTCTATGATGAAACAGGCGATGGCTTTGCCGCTGAAATTGACAGCATGATACGGACATCGAAATCCTTTTCGCCGTTTTCTTCACCCGAGCGCGAGCATAAAGAGTTCATGGCCGTGCTTGAAAAAAATGTTGGACGAGAAATTCTGGGTGTGCCGACAGGTTTTGAAAAAATGGATAACGCCATGAACGGTATTCGCGGTATCAATATCATGGGCGGTCAGCCCAAGGCCGGAAAGTCGTGCTTCTTTATGCAGGTTTCAACCGAGGCTGCCAAGCGCGGCATGCCGGTGATTTATTATGATTTTGAAAACGGGCGCGAAAAAACATACATGCGCACCCTGTGCCGCCTGAGTCAGTTGAGCGAGGAACAACTGCGTCAACCTGAATTGCCGCCTGAGGAAGCTGAGCGCCTCACCCGCACAAGGGAAGAGATGAAAAACCTAATGAACTATTTCCGGGTTGTTACGGACCGTAAGTTGAGCCCGGATGTGATGCGCCGCCAGATTAATTTCATCAAGCATGAAACGCGTCTTGACCAGTGCCTCGTGGTCATCGATAGCCTGCACAAGCTTCCTTTTAAAAATCTGTCCGAGCGCCGTACCGGTATTGATGAGTGGCTGCGCATTATGGAATCAATCCGCGATGAACAGAATGTTTCCTTCCTGGTCATATCTGAGCTTTCACGGGCAGGAGAGGGCGGCTACAATCGTACGCCTGATCTGGGTTCATTTAAGGAATCTGGAGACATTGAGTATAGTGCCGATAATGCCCTTATTCTGCAGCCCAACTGGGATTTGCTCGACCCCCTGTCATCAGGGGTGCGCGAAAGTAGTTTATGGCTGGTTGCCAGCCGCGAAAGCAGTCCTGGTAAAATTGCTGACTATGCTCTTGATTTTCCCTACTGGGGGTTTAAGGAGCAGTAAAAACCTTTTGTACCCTTTCTTTGCTTGTCCAAAGAAGGGGTACCCCCAAGAAAGGACACCGCTGCGTATCGCGGCCTACGGCTGCCCTCGACGGGCACTTGCTAACGGGAACGACAAGAACTCGCCCTTGCAGGGCTCAAACAGCTTCTCGTCCTAATCCGTTCCCAAGCACCCGCCTCGGCTGCGATACGAGGTGAAAACCAAAAAACCGAATACTTTTAAAGCGTTGATTCTTTTTATTATCTTTTGATTCTAAGGTTTTAAAACCCGTTGCAGCGCAGCCGAGCGAAGCGCATGAATACGGAAAAAAGGAGTCACTTGTCTGAGGCCCGATAGGTCGGGCACGAGTTTGTGACGACGCCGTGTTTATGTGTTTCGCGAGGAGAGCCGCAGGCCAAGCTGCTGGGCGCCTTTGAGTCAATCCTTTCAGGCTTGACCGCTACGCTCTTTGGTTCGTTGAGTCAGCCCATTTGGGCTGACAGCTATAGCCCTTTGGAACGCGCAAAGAGCGTAGCGGTCAATCGATTTTGATTGACTCAATGAACAAAAAAATAGAACCGTACTGAATTCTGTCATTACAGGCACTCAGCGGATGAATAAAAACCTCTTCATTCTAATTCTCATCCTGTGTATGTTCGGCATTGTGCCTGAAGGGCAGGCTCAATGCTGGAAAGGCACCGTTGTCAAAGTCGTTGATAGCAATACCCTGCTTGTTAAACGCAAACAGACACGTGTCAGGGTTCGACTCTATGGTATTGACGCGCCAGCAGCCGGACAGGCTTACGTATCAGAGGCAAAAAATCATCTTCAGGGTTTGGTGCTTAATAAAGAAGCTACCGTCTGTCCTAAAAAGACACAGGGTGGTAATGCGTTTGAAGTCCACGTGCTCAAAGGATTCATGAAAAATATCAACCGCGACATGGTGGGCAAGGGCTTCGCACGGAGCACGGTTGATGGTTACAAAAACCTGGAGAAGAACGCCCGTAAAAAACATCTGGGACTCTGGTCTCAGGATACGTCTGTGCAACAAAAACAGACTACCCAAAATGGTGCGGCATCCCATCAGGGTAAAAACCAAGACTCTGTTCATACTGATAAACAGTTTAAAAAACCTTCATCCGGCGGATTGAGCGTTTACAAGGTCACTGGTGCGCCGCAGCCTGACTGGGTGACTGACAATGGCACTCAGAGCGTGGATCCCGTCACCTTGCAGCGACAGGCAGAAATCGAAGCACTACGCGAACAGCAACAACAGCGCGCGAACGATGACAGCTTGAGCCTAACGGATATCGACCATTTTACGATCCGCACGTATTTTCATGAACCTGATTATGAATTTGGTGGTGGCCTTGAAATCAAATTTGAGTACTCGAGTAAGGCATTGGGGCGCTGGGTCTATTGGGATGATGGCGATGTGAACTGTGAATGCCGGGTGACAGGGCATTTCAGTGAAGGAACAAACACACGCATTGCCAGAACAAATGACATACTGAGCTCTTATACGGATCGTGTGTACATAAATATTCCCTATACATATTTTGAGGATTCATTCATTGATCTTAACAGCTGTACTGTTGAATGCAGGATTTCTGCCGGTATTTTCGACTTGAAGGCTTCGGATAAAGTCTACGTGCAATTTACCTATAGACCCTGGTATTTGCAACGCTCTCAGCATTATTAAACAGTAATCTTTACGCACCATTCAGGTGTGAACACACCCGATTCAAGCACGATACGAGCTGATTGAGGCAATTGTGCATCAATCATTTTTTTTTACCTACCATACTCCATTCTTAAAACATTCAATGTGTCGTCGATCCTGTTGATAAAACAGGTACAGAAAACACTTTACTTCGCGAAAAAATCTTTTTACTGTATTAACCTTTGAACACCTTGATTAAATTTATTTATTACTATATAGTTTTATTATATAAAAACACACAGTAGCTGTCGAAAGGTTGTTATGACAGCCTAACCGAGCGAGTAGAACATCTGAAGGACCCCATGAAAAAAAATATTATTATAGCTGGTATCATTTTGGCTGTGGTGTTCATTATCATCGCTGGGATCAAGTTTCTTCAAATTCGTACATTGATGAGCATGGAGCCACCGGATATGACTGCAACCGTTACTGCTGCAGTTGTAGAGCCTCAGCGCTGGGAGTCGGTTTTGACATCTGTAGGGTCTCTGACAGCGGTGCAGGGTGTTGTGGTGTCGGCCGAAGTAGCAGGCAAGGTTGTGAAAATCGCGTTTGAACCCGGTACCATGGTGCAAAAGGGCGATCTGCTTGTTCAGCAGGATATCGTTGCCGAGACCGCACAGTTGCGCTCATCCGAGGCTAGCCTTGAACTTGCCCGGGTTGAATTTGGACGTGCGAAACGGCTGCTCAAGGAGCGAACCTATTCAAAATCAGAATATGACACTGCCAATGCCCAGTTTAAGCAGTCTTCCGCCCAGGTCGATAATATAAAAGCCGCCATAGCCAAGAGAACCATTAGGGCACCGTTTAGCGGTGCGCTCGGCATACGGCTGGTAAACCTCGGGGAAATTCTCAGTGTCGGTGACGATATTGTATCGCTGCAAGCGCTCGACCCGGTTTTCGCCAATTTTTCACTTCCTCAGCAGCATTACTCAAAAATTCATAAAGGCCTGCTGGTCCGTATTCAGACCGATGCTCTTCCCGGCAAGGTGTTGACGGGAACTATAACGGCTGTCAACCCGCAGATTGAAGTCGCAACACGCAATATTATGGTCCAGGCGACCGTGCATAATACCGGTTTACTGCTGCGGCCCGGTATGTACGTGAAAACTACTGTCGTGCTGCCTGATCAGCAGGATGTGCTTGCCGTGCCAGCAACAGCAGTACTCAATGCCCCGTACAGCGATAGTGTCTTTGTTGTGGAAAAGGCACCGGATAACAGCACAGCATCTAGTGGCCTGGTCGCCCGACAACAGTTTGTGCGTCTGGGGCAACGCCTTGGAGACTTTGCGGCAGTTGAAGCCGGGATTAAGGAAGGCGATATGGTCGTTACCACAGGTGCTTTTAAGCTTCGCAATGGCCAGGCTGTAATTATTGACAACAGTCTTGTCCCTGAGTTCAAAACTGCACCAACGCCTAAAGATCGCTAAACAATGACAGGCTCAACGAATTAATGAACATTACTGATATATTTATCCGACGTCCGGTACTCTCTCTGGTGCTCAGCCTGCTTATCCTCATAGCCGGGCTGCAAGCCGTTCGCTCGGTCAACGTGCGTCAATTTCCCCGTACTCAAAATGCTAGTGTTACCATCATGACGGCGTATGTCGGCGCGAACGCAGAGCTGGTTCGCGGCTTTATCACTACACCGCTGGAACGCGCGATTGCCTCTGCCGACGGCATTGAATACATGAAATCCCAGAGCACGCAGGGCTTTTCGATGATCACGGTCAGGCTTAAGCTTAACTATGATCCCCTGAAAGCGCTCGCTGAAATAAGCACCAAGGTTGATCAGGTGCGCCAGGATCTGCCGCCTGAATCCGAGGTGCCGGTCATTAACGTTTTGTCAGCTGACAGCCAGTTCGCTGCCTGCTATCTTAGTTTTCAATCCGACATCCTCGATCAAAATCAGATTACCGATTATCTCATCCGGATTGTTCAGCCGCGGCTGTCAACCATTGAGGGCATGCAGAATGCCGAGATACTCGGTGACCGTACCTTTGCAATGCGTATCTGGCTGCAGCCTGACCGCATGGCTGCATTTAATATCAGCCCCGTACAGGTTCGTCAGGTACTTGCATCCAATAATTACCTGGCTGCCGTTGGTCAGACAAAGGGCTCGCTCATCAAGGTTAACCTGACGGCAAACACCGATCTGCATACAGCAGAAGAGTTTAAAAAACTGGTCATATTTGAGCAGGACGGCTCAATTGTGCGCCTTGAGGATATAGCCGAAGTTTCTCTCGGGGCCCAGGATTATGAATCAGCAGTCAGGCTCTCGGGCCAGACTGCCGTGTTCATGGCCATGTATCCGCTGCCCAATGCCAACACAATGGACGTCATCGCGATCGTGCGCGAGGAAATGAAGGAAATTCAGAAAGACCTTCCCAGCGGTTTGTCAGGCCGCATAGCCTATGACGCCACCGAGTATATTGAACACGCTATCAGCGAGGTTCTCACCACGCTGACAGAAACCCTGATCATAGTTATTATCGTTATCTTTTTGTTTTTGGGATCGTTCCGCTCGATTCTGATTCCAATTGTCGCAATACCGTTGTCGCTTATCGGCTCGGTGTTCATGATGCAGGTATTCGGCTTTACTTTAAATTTGTTGACCTTGCTGGCGATCGTGCTGTCTGTCGGAATGGTCGTAGACGATGCGATCGTAGTGGTTGAAAATGTTGAGCGTCACCTCCGCCTGGGCAAATCGCCCATGGAGGCAGCCAAGCTCGGCGCGCGCGAGCTTGTTACGCCCATTATTGCAATGACGATTACACTTGCGGCGGTGTACGCACCCATTGGGTTGCAGGGGGGCCTCACCGGTTCATTGTTCAAGGAGTTTGCATTTACGCTCTCAGGAGCTGTTTTGATATCAGGCGTTGTTGCTCTGACTCTTAGTCCCATGATGGCATCCAAGATGCTTAAGCCTGAGAAGGAGGCTTCCTGGTTTCAGAAAAAAATTGAATCAAACTTTATCAGGATCAAGGCTACATACACCCGCTTGCTTGACGTGACGCTGAGCTACCGGCCTGCCGTATACATCGTATGGATCGGGCTTACGCTTCTTTGTATCCCCATGTTTTCCATGTCTCCGGCCGAGCTTGCACCGCTTGAAGATGAAGGCGCAATCTTCACTATTATCGACGCACCCGCAAACTCAGCTCTGGACCTTACCAGCCATTATATGTCTGCATCCAATGACATTATGCAAAAATTACCCGAGACTGACTTTACCTTTGAGGTTATTTTTCCGACAAGCGGTTTCGGCGGGCTGATTACAAAACCATGGGGTGAACGTTCAAGAACCACATCCGAGATACTTGACGAGGTTCAGCAGGAAATGAACTCTATTCCCGGAATTCGGGTTATGCCGATTACGCCTCCGCCGCTTCCCGGAGGCGGTGATTTTCCGGTAGAGATCGTCATAACATCAACGGCCGAGCCCGAAGAGCTGCTTGTCTATGCCAAGCAATTGAAGCTTAAGGCCATTGAAAGTCAAATGTTCGCCTTCCCGCCGTTGATCGATGTGAAGATGGATCAGCCTCAGTCAGAACTTGTGATCGACCGTGATAAAGTAGCCTATCTTGGGCTTAACCTCCAGCAGGTCGGCTACGATGTTTCTTCCATGCTTGGCGGCAATTATGTCAATCGCTTTAATATCGCGGGCCGCAGTTACAAAGTCATCCCCCAGATTAAGCGCACAAAACGCCTGAACCCTGATCAGCTTCAGGATATATATATATCCGGCCCGGAAGGCCAGCTGATACCCCTTGGAACAGTAGCTGAAATTAAAAATACCACGGTTGCCCGATCGCTCAACCGTTTTCAGCAGCTTAATGCGGTTAAAATCAGCGGTGTTGCCATGCGGCCCCTTGATGAGGCCCTGACGTTTCTGGAAGATGAAGCTGCTAAGATTCTGCCGCCGGGCTGCACCGTGGATTATACCGGTGAGTCGCGTCAGCTTAGAACAGAGGGCAGTAAGTTCCTGCAGTCGTTTGCACTCGCCATGATACTTATTTTTCTTGTGCTTGCAGCGCAATTCAACAGTTTTCGTGACCCATTGGTTATCCTGGCCGGATCGGTGCCGCTTGCAATGTTTGGCGCGCTTGTGTTTGTGTTTCTTAAAATGCCCGGTCCTCATGTTCCGTTTTTCACAAACGGCTGGACAACAACGTTTAATATTTACTCACAGGTTGGAATGGTAACCCTGATAGGACTTGTTTCAAAAAACGGTATCCTGATTGTGGAGTTTGCTAATAAATTGCAGGCTGAAGGTCTGTCAAAACTTGAAGCCGTGCGCGAGGCAGCCCAGACGCGCTTGCGCCCGATTCTGATGATCAGCGTATCAACCATTGCCGGACATTTTCCGTTGACGATGGTCTCTGGACCCGGAGCATCGGCGCGTAACTCAATTGGCCTTGTGCTGGTCGGCGGCATGGCAATCGGATCCCTATTCACCCTTTTTGTAATTCCCTCCATCTACATGCTCATCGCCCGCGATCGTTCAAAGGATCGCCTCGCAGCGCTTAAGGAACGCGTCTAAGCATAGCATCGCAATCCGTACACTAGACTGGACTCTTCAAATTAATTTTCAGGGGACTGAACTTTAGGGAGTTGTGTTTAAGGGGGGGCTATACAACGGCTTTTGCTGTACTCTTGTGCGTGCAGGGTTGAATAAACAATTCTTCCAGACATTTTTTGCTGAAGCGCCATTGACCGCCTACCTTTATGCCGGGTATCTCACCCTCGCCAACAAGGCGGTACAGGGTTCGTTCCTTAATCTGCAGAAATTTTGCGGCGTTTCGGATGTCAAGAATATCGTCAGGCATTGTGTTGCTCTCCTGTTTTGTAATTCACTTACTATTATCGTTTTAACATGACAATGTATCGGAATGGTATGAGTCCAACTTTATGGCTTTTTTTATAATTATCAATTTTCTGCTAATATTTAACTATTGCAATGTCCATTTCACGCAGAAAATCGGAAATTGACCCGTCAACATCAGAACTGGTTAGCAGTATGCGCCCACCAGGTGCCTGTACCACGTAACCCGGCATGGTAAGGCTTATATTTTGCTTAGTATCCTGATTAAAGGTGAGCGTAACCGGAGGGGTCTGAAAATCTGCACCGCAGAATTCAAGTACACGGCCGGCTGTTGTCTCGGGAGATTCTTCTCCGGGGGTTATTTGTAAAAGGTTGAATCCCTGCTGCGTAATGATAGTTGTAATACGAGCCGGAAGACTGTTGAAATCAATCAGGCGGGTTTCCCCATTAAGTATAAACATACGGTCGGCCAGAACCTCAAGCGTAAAGCCGCTGTACATATTCTGAAATATGCTGGTTTTGTACTCTGTTTCATAGTCAATATTGAGCATGGTCAGGATCGTGTCAGTTAGAACAGCCGGTGCGTCTGAAATTTCACTGTAGGCTGCAGCGGGCCGTGCTGATGCATCACCTTCACTTGTTTCGACTTCAGGGCCTATATCCATGACTTCAAGGCCGATACCGGACAGGTAGGAGCGCAGGGAAGGGCTCATGGAGGATTTGCCGTCCTTCGCGAGGTTAACGACAAAGACTTTGCGAAGGCTGCTGTCCTTAAAAACGATCCAGTTGCCGGTTACGCTGAGCTGTATGGCATCCCGGTTGACAGTGTAGTCAGCATCCTTTTCTACCTTGTAGAAACCGCAGACATCCAAAACACGGCCGATGATTGATTCCATATCATCGCGGGCCTCAACGCTTACAACTTCGGCATTTTCCCATGTACGCCCAATTTCCGTGCGCGTTTCCGCAGGCAGACGGTTGCCGTAATCAAGCACGACCTTTTTGCCCCAGGGGAAGTTGTAGGCCGGGAAACTGGCATAATCAAGTGTGGCGTTATCGCTCCCATCAGGGTTTAATATCTCACGACCGGTGCTGTTATCAGTGCCTGCGAATTGGCGTGTCATTCGTGAGAGCATCTGTTTAATTTCCAGTTCCTCATCGTTGAGCGGTTCTTCGGTAAAGGTTTTCTCCCGGGCGGGGGCCACGGCAATCACGGGTTCGGGTTCCGGCACGGGTAGTAGCTGGATATTGAGCTCAGGTTCGGGCTCTGGTAGAGCCTGCTGTATTGGATCTGAAGGTTGCAGGCGTTCTTCGGGCAGGACATTGTGAGAGATGAACTGTTGCATTGCAAAGACTTCACGCGGGACAGTGATTGTCTGCCCCGGGGAAATATAATTAAGATCGTCGATATCAGGGTTGGCTTCCCTGATCAGACTTTTGGTTATACGGTTGAAAATTACATCGTCGGGCAAATTAAAACGTGTACGCAGTATCTGACCGAGATGTTCAGCAGGTTTGACCACATGATGGTAATCCTGCGTTTCGATCAAAATGGTGCTGTTGTCAGAGCCGTCACCGGGTATAAACTTGAACGGTAGCAGGATATTCTGGCTTGGCTCAAGCACATCCAGATCTTCGATTTCAGGATTAACAGCTTTGGCTATCTTGCAAAAATAATTGATGCTGGTGTCTGACATCCTGAACTGCTCGCGCAGTACCTTCCAGAGATGCTCGCCTTTTTTAATAACATGCTGTTCGGTGTGTGCCTTTCCTTCAGCATAGTCTTTAACAACAACTGTTTTTTTGAACACCAGGTGGGGTTCCGGTTCCTGCGCGGCGGGGGTGTCATTTTCAGCATGTGCAGGACAGAACCAAAGCGTCAGCAGTCCTGCAAGGGCGAATTTTAAAATAAATGATTTTACAATTACAGTTTTCATAGTATGTCGTTTAATAAGTAACTTTTCAGCGTTTCAATAACCGCTGTGTATGGGTCTGTTGTTTAGTAGTACGAGAGGATGGCACATGGTTACGCGAGGTCTCATGCCCAACAGTCTACTATTCGGCACACCCATTGCTTTTCTATAGCGATTTTGAGAAACAATGAAAAAACCGGAAGGATAGTCGTTTTTTTACTTATTCTTCATCATCAAGGTATTCGCCGGTACCGGGCGCTTGAGGGCGTGTGTCTTGATCCGGGGCAGTTTTATCAATACGTTCGCGCTGATTTTGACAGGCAACACAGCATTCGGCTTCGGGGTAGACCTGCAGGCGCTCAAGGGAGATATTCTCTCCGCACACATCACATTCGCCGTACGTGTTTTCGCGTATTCTCAGCAGAGCGCTTTCAATCACCTCAAGCTCAACGGCCTTGCTTCCAAGCACATGCGAACTTACATGTTTCAGCAGTTCGTCAACCGAGCGGTCGGGATTATCCTGCACGAGTTCAAAGCTTAACCGGGCGCCTGTTTCCCGGTTGCTGCCCATTGTTTTTTTGATTTCTTGCAGTAAACTGATTTTTTTATCAAGAAGCCGTTGTTTGAACAGCTGTATGTCATGCGGTTGCATAGCTTTCATCCGTCATTAGTGCGCGAAAGCGCTTGGTTTACCTGATACAATGGAGTGTTTGGTTCGCAGAACATGGGCCGGTAATGGTTGCACTGAGCCGGTTTGAATAGTAGGCTGATGCATAAGGTTTGTCAATGGTTTAACAGTTTAACCTGACCGTATTAGTAAGGATTCACAGAGATTGTTCTTGTGTTTTTCAAGTGCCTGAGATACAATTAAAAGCAAAGATAAATATGAGGAAACACTTGTAAAGCTATTGTAATTTCATTTAAAATTGTTTTACCAGACAATCAGTTGCAGCCCCAGTGGTTCAAACAACATAATGGTAGTAGTACGCCAATATGCCCGGTGCAAACCGGCACATGAATGAGCATCAGACAGTTCAACATATGCAATAGGTAATTTTATGAGCGATAAATCCGGCAAAATAGAAAAAAAAGATATACCTACAGGATCCGAGTTAATGGTTCTGCCGGGCCCGGAAGCCGAACTGGTACTCAACGCGCTGCCGTTTAACATACAGCTCGACTGTGTTTTGCAGGTACCCTGGAAGGATCGCATGAATGTGATCATGCAGTCAGAGGTTGCTCGCGAACTGGTGCAGGCGCTGCCGGTGGAAGAGGTATTCTGGATGATTAAGCAACGGGGTATAGAAGACTCGTTGCCGGTAATCGCCCGCACCACGCATGAACAGTTTCAGTATTTGGTTGATGTTGACTGCTGGCAGCGCGATCAGTTTATGCCGGATAACCTGCTGGCATGGTTTCGGATACTGGGACGCTGTAACCTGGCAAAGGTTCTGGAATGGTTTGAACAGGCCGATGAATCCCTGCTGGTGGCCGGCATGAAGCAGTTTGTAAGCATACACAAAATAGAAGAGGAAAGCGATTTTTCAGAGGAATATGAGGATATGCCGCCCTGTACCCTTGACGGTATAAACTATTTCAAGTTTGCAACAGAGGAGGCCCAACTTTCGCTGCTGCCGATGTTTAAAGTGCTGCGCAACAATGATGCCTCTCGTTTTCAAACCCTGATTGAAGGTATCATATGGGACTCGAGGATTGAGGCAGAGGATGACGCCCTGCACTGGAAACAAAGCCGGACAGCTGAAAATGGTTTCCCGTCTTTTGATGAGGCCCTTGGAATTTATCAGCCGCTTACTACCGATGACATGCAGCAGCCTATGCCCATTGCCCCTGAAGAGCCCTCGCATTCCATACCGCACCATAAAGGCGAGCTGCGGCTGCGCTATTCCCTGACAGAAGGCCGACTGCCGATTTTTCTTCGCAATGCCTTGACTGCCCTTGATAGTGAAGAGCTTGAGGGTTTTGAGCGTGAACTCATAACAACCGCTAACAAGGTCATGGTAGCTGACAGCATGGAAGCGCGCGATCTTGAAGATGTGCGCCGTGCGCTTCACAAAGCAGCCGGGTATATTTCCATTGGCTTGGAGCATCTCAGTTCTGAAGATCCGGTTGTCGCTCAGGCACGTGCAGTCGATCAGCACCCGGAGCATCTGTTTCGTTGCGGTTACAGCCTCGTTAATGACATTGCCGCGCGTGTGCGCCGGTATGACGGTGTTATCTGGACAAATACAGCCCCCCGATTTATCAGCTTTTTCGGTACGCCCTTGGCAGATACGGCCCTGGGGCTCGTGCAAAGTCGACCGCTGCTCTATGAGGGAATTGTGAACCCGGGCAGCAGCTTGTACCGTGACTTTGAAAGCCTTGCTGATCTTAAAGCCGCTGCCAATGCAGTTGAGCGTTTGATTGCGGCGGATACTTTGCTCTTTAAGTGTGCGGCCCTGAGTCTGCCGGAGCTTGAGGATGCTTACGTGCAAAGCGGAGCTATCAATGATCAGGCTGAGCTGACTATGCCCTCATTACTGGCTACCATGCTGATTGTACAAAGCCTGCATGCTGATATGCGCCTTCCGCTGCTTGATTCAAATGACGTGTCACTGTTCGCAGCGCAGGCAGTTGAAATTGCAGATCAGAACAAATCCTCAGGACTTGAATTGTTTGCCGACCAGGCCCTTGCCTGGTTGGAAGTAGACATTGTGAAAGGCGCGATTGATCAGCATGTTCTTCGAATTCTGGTACGAGATTGCCTGGCGCCGCTGCAGGAAATGCTTGATACCAGTGCGGAAACTGATCATCTGCGTTATGCATCAGCTGTATTGGTTAAACGTTGCTGAACTTTTTAGGCAGCTGTATGTCTTGGCAGCCCTCTATGGCATGTCGAATAAGGGTATGCTATAAGATTACTGGAATACTGGTGAAAGTTATCTGTACACAGGCGGCCTGATTGCCGCATATTTATTCAAGTCTTAACAGGAGAATTAAACCGTGCCGATTTATGAATATCGCTGCAATGCCTGCGGCAAACAATTTGATTGTGTAACTACGCGTATTTCTGAAAAGGTAAACGTAAGCTGTGATGCCTGTGGTAGTGCGGATGCCACCAAGCTGGTATCGCGCGTGCGCTATGCCGCTGGTCCTAAAGAGGACGTTCTTGCCTCCAATGCTGAGAAGAGCATGCTGCGTTCCATGGGCGGCAATGTGAACGATGAAACTCGCAAAGAAATCAAACAGCTTGCAGACACGGCCTCCAAGCGCGGCAAACGCCGCTTTGAGAGCATGATGGATACCGGTAAGTCTGAAAGTATTGAGTATTAACAGGCTGTTGAAAAACGTTCATTTGCCGCGTTGCGCCCCGCCGTACTCAAAAGTATTTTTCATCGCGTATGATTTCCTGTAAGTAGATGTCAGAGACCGCGCGCGCCTTGCACCCGACCATTTTTGAACAGCCTGTAAAAATAATTTTTCCAACACACTGGTAGGCCGATGAGAAGATTAGCGTTGTTGGTATACAGAGACCGCCGGCGCTTGCAGCGCATATACAAAACTGCTTCTGCTCCCGCGGGAAATACTCCTGCACAAACCCCATTGGAGATGTTCAACCGTGCACCCTGATTACTGCTCACCTGCCTTTAAACCGTATAGCAGTCCAACCTGCAGTCTTTTGACAGTCGCTGTTAACAACAAATTCTTCAATGTTTGTTCTTCCACCATTTCGTTAAGCATAATCCCGTTTATATTTGATACGCATTGTGGTAACAATTAACCGTATGCACATAATTATTAACGGTAAACAGTGTTCATTTCGCTCCGGTATGACCATCTACGAGGTCGCCCGCGACCACGGTATCTACATACCGGTGTTGTGCCGCCATGAAGACATGAAACCGACAGGAGCCTGCCGTATCTGTGCAGTTGAGCTCACCGGTTGCGCCACTCTGGTTGCATCCTGCAGCCGCCCGGCTGAAAGCAACATGGTCATTCAAACTGATTCTGAGACAGTTCACACGTTCAGACGTTCAGTAATCCAACTGCTGCTGGCGCAGGGCACACACAACTGTGCTGAGTGTGCTTCATTTGATTCCTGTGTGCTGCGCAGGCTGGCTGAAGACTATAAGATTGAACCGGCTGATTATCAATCGCTTAACCCAATAGAGGCAAAACTGGATGATGCCAATGAAATGATTGTCAGAGATCCGGGCATCTGCATTGTATGTGGATTATGTGTTCAGGCCTGCAATGAATTGCAGGTAAACGGTGTTCTTGGTTATTTTGGACGCGGACCGGAAACAAGGGTCGGACCGCCTCCCGGCCAGGTTCTCGCGGATTCCGAGTGTGTGTTTTGCGGGGAATGCCTGCGCGTGTGCCCGGTCGGTGCCCTGTCATTGAAAAAAATCCCTGGTATGGAACCTGTTGAGGCGCAAACCAGTGTTCGCACCACCTGTGCCTACTGCGGAGTCGGCTGTCAGATGGATGTGCATGTGCAGCACAACCGGATTGTAAACGTTTCTACGCCGCGCATGGGTGGACCGGCGCCCAATAACGGCAGCCTTTGCATTAAGGGTCGCTTTGGTTATGATTTTACTTCACATCCTGACCGTCTCACTCAGGCCCTCATTCGCAAGAATGGGCGGCACGTGCCCATCGATATTGACGAAGCCCTTAGCCTCGTAGCTGAGCGCCTGGTCTCAATAAAGCAGCACTATGGAGCTGATGCCATTGCCGGACTTTCATCTGCTCGCTGCACCAATGAGGAAAATTATCTTTTTCAAAAGTTATTCAGAGCTGTTATCGGCACCAATAATATTGACCACTGCGCACGTCTGTGTCATAGCTCAACCGTAGCAGGTCTGGCAGCTGTATTTGGTTCCGCAGCCATGACCAATTCCATCGCGGACATTGAGAAGGCAGACTGTATTCTCGTAACCGGATCCAACACCACCGAGAACCACCCGGTAATCGGCGCGGCAGTTAAACGTGCAGCTCAAAAAGGAGCTTCGCTGATTGTTATTGATCCCCGGCGCATACCGCTTACCCGTCATGCGACCCTGTGGCTGCAACCACGTCCGGGAACCGATATTGCCTGGATTAACGGTCTTGCACATGTGATGCTGCAGGAGAATTTAATTGATGATGATTTTATCAAAGAAAGAACCGTCAGCGTTGAAGCATTCAAAACGGCCGTGGCTGATTATACCCCGCAGCGGGTGCATAGTCTAACGGGGATCGAGCCGGATGATCTTATTGCGGCAGCCCGCATGTACGGCAGGGCACAGCGCGCGAGCATTCTGTATGCCATGGGCATAACCCAGCACGTATGCGGTACCGATACGGTGAAGGCTCTTGCCAACCTAACACTTATGACCGGCAATATTGGTCGTGAAGGCTGCGGTTTAAATCCCCTGCGCGGTCAAAATAATGTTCAGGGCGCCTGTGACATGGGCTGTTTGCCCGGACTGCTCCCCGGATATCAAAGTGTCAGCGATGCTGAGGGCAGGGCAGTATTTGAAAAGGCCTGGAACTGCCGAGTGCCCGCTGATGCGGGCATGACAGCACCTGAGATGCTTGAGCGTGCCCTGGACGGAACGCTAAAGGCACTTTTCATTATGGGTGAAAATCCGATGATGTCTGAGCCTGACACAGCCCATGTTGGGGCTGCCCTTGACAAACTTGATCTGCTTGTATGTCAGGATATTTTTTTAAATGAAACCGGCCGCATGGCTGATGTCGTGTTGCCAGCTGCTGCCTGGGCTGAAAAAGACGGTACCGTTACCAATACCGAGCGTCGCGTACAGCGCGTGCGTACTGCTCTGATACCGCCAGGACACGCTCGCAGTGATCAACAATTACTTGTTACCCTTGCTGGAAACATGGGAGCATCGTGGGGCTATGACAGCGCTGAGCAGGTCTTTGAAGAAATACGCCAACTGGTTCCGCAATACAGTGGCATAACCTATGCGCGCATCGACTCTGTCGGGCTGCAATGGCCGTGTCCGCGCCAAGACCATCCCGGTACCCCGATCCTGCATACTGACAGTTTTCCACGCGGACGGGCGCTTTTTAGTGCAGTTGACGCTACACCCCCGGCAGAGGTTCCTGATACTGACTATCCGTTCATTTTGTCTACCGGTCGTATTTTATACCATTACCACACGGCAACAATGAGCGGCAGATCACGTGCTCTGCTCTCCCGAGCGCCAGATGCTTTTGTTGAGGTTAATCCCGCTGACGCCGAAACGCTGGGCATTACGCAGGACCACCGGGTCCGTGTATCATCGCGACGCGGCACCATAGAGCTCTCAGCGCTGATTACTTCCCGCTGCGCCGTCGGTATAGTGTTTATTCCGTTTCATTACAGTGAAGCTGCTGCAAATGTGCTTACCAGCAGGGCGTTGGATCCAGTTGCCAAAATAGCTGAAGTTAAAGTATGCGCGGTCAAACTTGAAAAGGTTGAAAATACATCCGTACCTGCATGACAGGTCACGCAGCAAAATGGCGCAACACTTTATTTAGTTAGGACGCCCCATATATTTTTTGTTGCTATTTGTAGTGTCATGCACTATGAACTGCATAGTATGTGATGACAGCATGCTTTGGTGAATGTATTTGCGCACGCAATGATGGTTCAGGTACTCGATTTAAGAGACAGGTTTTAGAGTTGACAGTGTAATTTGTTTATGAAACAATCCGGACAAATATACAAACGTGTCAACATATTCGCATAGTACCTATGATCAATGCTGGAAAACATGCTGGTCTAAATGAATTATAAAGTTTATATGTAACAGCACTGTCTTGCCAATGTACTTGAACATGCAGAGGTATGCAGGGTACAGGGATAAACGGCTGTTATATAAAACCGGACTGACACAGAATAGATGCCTGTCCGGGATAACCAAGGGGTGTAACAACAGTACTAACACAATGCAAGGAGCACATGAACATGGCAAACGGAAAAGTAAAATGGTTTAACGAAAAAAAGGGATTTGGATTTATTGAGTCAGAAGAGCATGGGGATGTATTTGTGCATTTCAGTGCCATTCAGGGAGACGGTTTTAAAACCCTTCGGGATGGTGACGATGTAACCTTTGAGGTTACTGAAGGCCAGAAAGGTCTGCAGGCTGTCAATGTACAAACCGCCTAAATGGTTTGCGCTTTAGCGGGTCGCTCTATTGAGAGGATCTGCATCCATATGTAGAAAAAAGATCCGGTTTAATAACTGGATCTTTTTTTTGTTGGGGATTATCAAACAATTCTTTCATAACCTGCCTGAGTCAGATCAATGCCGGGCCTTTGCTACAAGCTCACGGCTGTTTGTGAGCATGGTGGAAAAATCATTTTCCGTGAGCCCGGAACCAATTGCTATCTGCTGCGCGTGCGCAGCCGTGATCAAATTATCAGGAGTGTGAGTGTCGGTATTGAGCACCAGGTGCGCGCCGTACTGTATTGCCATGCGCGCTACATGTCCATTTGACAGGCAATGCCCCTTGCGGGCGGTGATTTCAAGGCATACACCATTGTCAGCAGCAAGTCGCACTACATCAGGGCTGATCAATCCGGGATGTGCCAAAATATCAATACCGGCCTGGACAGCGCTTAAATTAGTGCCACCGGGTACGGGTTCAACCACTGTTTCGCCGTGTACAACAATCAACCGTGCTCCCAGGGCACGGCATTCACGCACTATTCCGGCGATTGCCTCGGGCTGTACATGCGTAATTTCAACGCCGGGTATGGCTTGAATAGACATCGTCCGGTTGGCTGCATCGCAGGCTTTAATAATACGCGGGATGACGAAATCAAAGGTTGATTCATCGACGTGATCGGTCAGTGCTATGGCTTCATAGCCAGACTGCTGCGCGCGTTGAATCAACTCGGCAGGCAAAAGCACGCCATCGCTAAAAAGGCTGTGGGTGTGAAGATCAATCATGCTGAAGGTGTCCTTGTGTGAGGGTTCCTGTCAGGGAGTGAATACTGGCTTTAAGGATTTTGACCGAAGCACTCCGGCCGGTTAAATCGGAAGGAGCAGGGCAGTTTACAACTTTATTGGAGCGTGTACGGCCGGCGAGGCTGCCATTGCCGCGGCTGCTGGGCCCATGGAAAAGCACATCCATAGTTTTTCCGACCAGTTGTTCGTTGCGCTGCTTGCTGATGCCACGCTGTAAAGTGTTTAAGTCCCGAAGCCGCTGGATTTTAATACTGTATGGTATTTTGTCCTGTAGGGAACAGGCCCGTGTGCCGTGCCGGTCGGTGTAGTGAAATATAAACAAATCATCAAAGGCAATGCGTTCAACAAAATCGCACGTCATGCGAAAATCTTCTTCGGTCTCACCGGGGAAGCCGACAATAATGTCAGAAGTAATGCTGATGTCCGGTCGAACAACGCGAAGTTTATTAATAAGCTCAGCGTAATGGCCCGTTGTATAGCGTCTGTTCATTGCCTTTAGAATGCGATCAGAGCCGGACTGCAGGGGCAGGTGAATATGCTCACACAGTTTTTCGAGTTCTCCGAAAGAAGCAATAAGCTCATCAGACAGGTCACGTGGATTCGAGGTAATAAAACGCAGCCGTTCAAGGCCGCTTAGTTTATTGAGACTGGACAAAAGGTCAGCGAATATCATGGGGGGGCTCAGGGTTTTGCCGTATGAGTTGACGTTCTGTCCAAGCAGGGTGATATCATATATGCTGGCCTGTATAAAATAACGCACCTCCTCAAGGATGTCTTCAGGCTCACGGCTCCATTCAGGGCCGCGCACATACGGTACAATGCAGTAGGTGCAGTAATTATTGCATCCTTGCATGATACTGACAAAAGCGCTTGTTTGTCCGGGGACAGTAATGCCCCTGGGCAGGCTTGCATAGGTGTTTTGCGCTGCATCGAGGGCCACATCTACAGCACGCTTGCCCTCACTGGCCGCGCGCAGCAAACCGGGCAGGCGCGCAAGCGCCTGGGTGCCGTAAAGCAAATCAATGCAGCGGAACTGTTTTAAAAGCTTCTCCGGTTCATGCTGTGCCAGGCAGCCGCCCACACCAATGAGCATTCCGGGTTTTTTAAGTTTTAACTTTTTTAGACGACCCAGTTCGCTGTATATCTTGTCAGCTGCTTTTTGCCGCACGCTGCAGGTGTTGAGCAAAACGATATCAGCGCTCTCCGCTGATGCAGCCGGGCGGAACTGCTGCTCCTGAAGCAGAGCAGCAACCCGTTCTGAATCGTAATCATTCATCTGGCAGCCAAATGTTTTGATGTAGTAGTATCTGGTTTCGTTTGAATTCATATCAGGAGTACGATCGGGAATACGTGTCAGGGCAGGGCGCACTGTATTGTTGGGACTATGTGGTGCTCCCCGGCTCATCGTTGGAGCCCGGAATTGTTATTGCCTTGCCTGCAAGTCGCTGCTTGGCTTCACGCAGCTGATTTGACAGGCAGTTAATGATAGCCATTGCAAGATCAGGATAGTTGCTGAGATTCTCCTCCAAGTTTTTGACTGTGAAAACCTGAACGCGTGTGCGGCCGATTGAAGTGACGGTTGCACTGTGGGGCGTATGTACTAGAGTACTCATTTCACCAAAAAATTCACCCGGACTGGTTATTGTCCTGATCTCGCGGCCCTGACGCGTAATGCTCAAGCCGTGCTGGGCTTCAATCAGACGAAAAATCTCGCAGCCGTCAGTGCCCTCAGTAATAATTATTTCTCCATCCTGGTAAACTTGATCACGGATTGGATTGGTAATTTCAAAGGGGATGTTTTTTTCTGCTTTATCCGTGGTTTGCACGAGCTGCCGGATGGCCGATGCGAAAATCTGTTCGGCCATCAGCGGGTTTGTATAAAAGATATTATGGATGATTTCGGAACGATATGCAGCTATACGTGAAGTGGTAATGGCGCTTGCGGTGGTAGTGTAGGGGCGTTCCTGCTTATAATTTTCTGCTCCAAACACATCATTCTCATCTAGAATTCGAATGATTTTACGGTTCCGGGTAATCTGTACGCTCCCTTCGAGAATAACATAAAAGAAATCCTGTGCCGTGTCTTCGGAAACAATTATTTCCTTGGGAGCATATTTTTTAATGATAACATCATATGTTTGATTTGAGCTTGGCATATATGATATGGTGTCAAAAAAAATTAACGATTGATGTGCTTAGTTGCATAGAACAGTAGCTCATGATTGCACTGCTGTCAATACATCAAAAAAACTGATGTATACGCTATGGTCCATTCATAAGCGCGTCAAAAAAAAGCCGGTCCACCCATGTGTAGACCTGAACTCCTGTTAACCATATTGACAGTGCAGGGTTTGGGCATGACGAAATAACAGGATAAGAACGCAATGCTCAAGCCATAATAAATATTATTTTATTGAAAAACAAATAAAAACGTTATAGTACTTATGTAACGTCGTACACTATACTCAAGCTTTATTACTTAAAGCTATAACGCCAGCATGCCGATTAAAAGTGTGATGAATACGAAGCAATGCGGACATACCAAAAAAATTACCGGTGGTAATAAATCACTATGAATCAGTAAAGGAGTTCAAGGAATGGCAGATCTGAATATGAAAATCCTGATTGTTGATGATTTTTCAACCATGCGACGTATCGTGCGCAATCTACTCAAACAGCTTTCGTTTAATAATGTTGATGAAGCTGAAGACGGAGACGTTGCGCTTGAGAAGTTAAAAGAGGGTTCGTATGATTTTGTTATTACGGACTGGAACATGCCTAATATGACCGGACTGGAACTGCTCAAAGCTATTCGCTCTGATGACAATCTTAAGGCCTTGCCGGTTCTGCTGATCACGGCGGAAGCTGAGAAGGAAAATGTTGTATTGGCAGCTGAGGCCGGAGTAAATGATTATATTGTTAAGCCTTTTACCGGTGATGTACTCCAGCAGAAAATCAACCGGATTTTCGCTTAACCTCCATCGTAATAATTCGGTAGGTTTCTGCACATGTCATTTAAACAACTTCAAACATTGCTGGACACAACAGCCGGTGACCTTGTTACCGCAGATTATGATAGTGTTCAGGATGTAATCGCGCTGTGTACCAGTTTTGAAAAGCTGTGCGACGCTGCAACCGCTGCTGGACACCTGCGGATACCGAACGCGCTCAGTCGCGCTATTGAGTTAATAAATACTATTGCCACTGACACGACATGCGAGCGCGTCGCAATTCTCGATACGCTCAATAAATTGTTTTCTGCCATACAGTATGCTATGCGGCCCGGCGCAGACCCTGAAAAGTTGCGGTTGCCGGCAGGCACGATGCGAGACTTCACAGCGCACGCAACCGGTGCAGAAGCACCGACGGATAAGCCTTTTACACTACCTGACTATCTTGATCGTGAATTATTCGTAGAATTTATAAACGATCAGGATAGTATCCTTGCACATGTAGAGGAGCAGCTGCTCAAGCTGGAGCGTGGCGCTGACAAAGAATCTGTTGCTGACTTAAGGCGCGTGTTTCATACACTCAAGGGCGAAGCAGGCGTTTTCGAGCTGCGAAAAGTTGAGCGCCTGTGTCACGCAGCCGAGGATTTGTTCGATTCGCAGTCCGACTCTATTCCGGTTGATGTCCTTCTGACGGTGAAAGACTGGCTCAAGGATTGTTTTGACGCACTGAAACATGACCAACCGGTCCCCCCATTTACTTCTGATGTACTCAGTATCCTGTTGCATAACCTCGATAGTGACGATACTGAGACCTCTGCAAATGAACTTGATCTGAATCTTGATCTACCCCCATCTGATATGCCTCAAAAATTTGAGCTATCACCATTTATAGCCCCTGAGATTTTTGATATCTTCATTGAAGAACAGGAAAGCGAACTTGGAAAAATGGAGTCCATGATTATGCGGCTTGAAAAGGGCCCAGACATGGAAGCCATTATGGGTCTTAAGCAAATTTTCCATACACTTAACGGTGGTTCCGGGGTATGCGGACTTCCAGATGTCGAACGGCTCTGCTGTTGCATTGAAGATACGATCGAAAAAAATCCAGCTGTTTTGGAACCTGAAAGTCTGCTAGATATCAAACATTGGCTCAAAAGCTTGTTTGATGCCCTGAAAATAGAAAAACCCATGCCCGTTCTCACTGACTCCCTTCTGGCGCAGTTCGCGGTTCCCGCGACATGGTCATCTGGTGAACAGCCGGAAGACAGCACGCAGCCAGAAAAACCATTTTTTGATGATGCAATTTTCAACGAATTTGTTGATGAACAGCAATCGGTTTTCACAGCAATTGAAGCCCTGATTCTCAAATTTGAAAAGCAGCCTGACAAAGAAATCCTGGATGCGTTGAAACGTATTTTTCATACCCTAAAAGGTGAGGCCAGAGTTTTTGGCTTGACTGACATTGAAAAACTTTGTCATGCGGTTGAAGACCTGTTTGAGCATCATCGTGAGCACCTGTGCTGTGACGCTCTGTATAGCGCAAAGGATTATCTTTCGCGATGCTTTAAAGCGCTCACTAATCATGCGCCGTTGCCTAAACTTACGTCGGCGATGCTGGGCGCACTCGCCTTGTCGGCAGAAGCTCTGGATGATGACAGCACAATTACCGCCGTGGTCTATAATCCACTCAAAGGAGCGGTGAAATTCAAGGCCGAGCCTGAAGTGAAAACGACCGTGGCAGATAGAGCTCCGGAAGCTGCTGCAACCGCTCGGATTCTGCTCACCGCTGATCTTGATTTGCTCTCCGATTTTGTTTCCGAAGTCAAAGAACATATCGATAATATTAATGATAGTCTTTTGTCGCTTGAAAACAATCCCGGTGACAGTGATCTGCTCAATGCGGTTTTTCGCGTGTTCCATACCATCAAGGGAGCGGCTGGGTTTATGGCCCTTGATGAAATATCGCGACTGTCACATATTACCGAAAGCCTGCTTGATTCCGCCCGTAAGGAAGACCTGCTGCTTAAGGACGGTAGTATTGATGTCGTCTTTGAAGCCGTTGATGAAATGAAATTACTGATCGGTACCATCGAAACTGCCATATCGTCCGGCGACAATACATACCTTCCAAGCACCACTGTCGATTTGCTGGTTGAAAAAATTAAATTTGTTCTTAATCCGAAGTTTGAACCTGATCCTTGTCAACCATTCAACACGGGTGGGCCGTTTACGCAGCCTAACGTAAAACAGCTTGAAGTGGACAGCCCCGAATTCGATGATGATGTCGCTGTCAGTGATGCAGATGAGTTTCTCGAAATCTTATACGAAGACGATGAGATTGAACAGCTGCAAGCGAACGAGGTGCGGCAGTCTTCTCAACAGCACAGGGTGAAGATAAAGGACTCCATCAAGGTTGATGCCGAAAATCTTGACAAGCTGATTGATGCTATTGGTGAGCTGGTTATTATTGAGGCAATGATACGTCAGGATAGCAGCATTCGCGTCGGGGCCTCATCAACCCTTCTGCGCAATATTACGCAAATGGACAAAATTACTCGCGAACTACAAACATTCGGCATGTCCCTGCGCATGATACCTATTAAAGCTACATTTCAAAAAATGGCCCGCGTTGTCCGTGATCTCGCCAAAAAAAGCGACAAAAAAATTGAATTTATCACTCAGGGTGAAGAAACCATGCTTGATAAAAGTGTGGTCGATCGTATTGGCGATCCGCTGATTCATCTTGTGCGCAATGCGGTCGATCATGGTATTGAGACGACGCATGAGGACCGGCGCCGGACTAAAAAAAATCCCGTAGGCCGCATTGTTTTGACCTCCTTTCATAAGGGGGGCAATATATACGTTGAAATCACAGATGACGGGCGAGGGCTGAACCGCGATGCAATTAAAAGTAAGGCGCTTGAAAAGGGCTTGCTCCGTGAGGGCCAACAACTCAGTGATAACGAAATATATAACCTGATTCTCCTCCCGGGGTTTTCAACCGCCCAGAAAGTCACCGATGTTTCCGGGCGTGGAGTCGGTATGGACGTTGTAAAGCGCACAGTTGAAGACTTGCGCGGAAACATAGAGATTACTTCTGAGTCCGGCCATGGTACGACTATCAGCCTGCGTCTTCCGCTCACATTGGCTATCATCGACGGCATGCTTGTACGCATTGGTGACGAGCGCTATATTATTCCTACCCTGTCAATTGTTGAATCAGTCCGCCCCTGTGTTGAAGATATGACAACGGTTGTCAATAAGGGTGAGATGATCGCGATACGCGACCGGCTTATACCGTTGTTCAGGCTTGCCGATCTTTTTAAAATCAAGAGAACAACGCAGCGGATTGAAGACAGCATCGTGATCGTTGTTGAAGACAGCGGCAAGATGACGGGCATTATGGTTGATGAACTGCTCGGTCAACAATCGACCGTAATTAAATCTCTTGGTGCCTTAAAGGGATTGACCGGCATTTCAGGGGGGTCAATCATGACTGACGGCAGTGTCGGCATAATTCTTGATATTGGCGGAATTGTGAAACTGGCGACCGGAGAAAAAAATATTGAGAAAAACAACTAATGCGTCTATTCTACAGATCACACGATAACACTTAGAGATGGGGGTGCATGTGATGGCCGACATTAAAAGAGATGATCAGGGCGGTGTCATACACAGGGAAAAATATCTTACGTTTAACCTGGCTGGCGAACAATATGGACTCGAAATCCTGAAAGTACGTGAAATTATCGGTCTTATGACTATAACCACGGTACCGCAAACCCCGGATTTTGTACGGGGTGTAATCAACCTGCGTGGTAAAGTGATACCGATTATAGATTTGCGAACAAAATTCGGCATAGAGACCATTGAGGATACCGAGCAGACCTGCATTATTGTTGTCGATTTCATGGAAGACCAAAATTCGATTCAGATGGGTATAATCGTTGACAGTGTTTCTGAAGTTCTCGACATAGATGTAAATGACATTGACGATCCGCCCCGGTTTAGTAATGCAGTAAGCACATCGTTTATAAAAGGCATTGCCAAGACAAAGGACGGTGTTAAAATTCTTCTGGAAATTGAGGATGTTTTAACAACGGATGAGATCCAAGGTCTGCCTGCAACTGCTGCTGACGAAGCTCTCTAGATGCATGGTGAACGGCACTGATGGACAGTATTACTTTTAAACGCATGCGAGAAATTGTTTACGAACACAGTGGTATTAGCCTTAAGGCAACCAAAGAGGCGATGGTATCGGCCCGGGTTGCCAAACGAATGCGAACCTTGGACATCAGTACTCATGAGCAGTATTTAAGCTATCTTGAGCACGACGCCAAGAGTGATGAAATCACGCATTTTCTGGATGTTATTTCAACAAACGTAACCAGTTTTTTTCGAGAAAAACAGCACTTTGACTTTTTAAAAGACATACTGCTCAACTGGATATCAAACGGTAAGTCGAAAATCAGGATGTGGTCAGCGGCAGCATCAACCGGTGAAGAAGCGCTTTCAATTGCAATGACCATACAAGACGCACTTGGAGAGCAGTCGTGCGATTATAAAATACTCGCAACGGACATATCCACACATGTGTTAACCTGTGCGCAACAGGGCATCTATAATGAGGCCCAGATGAAAAACGTACCAGAGGCGTTTCGCAGGCGATTCTTTCAGCCGGTTAGCACACAGAGCGGCACAGTATACCGGGCGCGTGATGAACTCACGCATAATATTGTCTATCGGCGACTTAATCTGTCCCGGCCTCCGTTCCCTATGCGCAGTCAACTTGACATTGTCTTTTGCAGAAACGTTATGATATATTTTGATGAAGCAACCCGAAAGAAACTGATTGGTGAAATTCACCGGCAGCTGCTGCCGGGAGGTTATTTGTTTACCGGCCATGCCGAAAGCCTGAGTAGTTTAAAAACTGATTTCACATATATACGGCCAACGCTCTATCAAAAAAAATAATTAGCGCCTGTCGAAACTGTTTTGCTGGAGAGCTTGAGTGAAAACTATTCTTGTTAGCATATCCGACATGAAAGTGTCGAATAATCCCGAGGAGGTTTTAATAACCTACTCGCTGGGATCATGTCTCGGAGTGATTATCTATGACCCGGTCGCACGGGTTGCCGGTATGCTGCACAGCATGCTGCCCTTATCTAAGATTGATCCCCACAAGGCAAAGATATCGCCGTTCATGTTTGTTGATACTGGCATACCCATGTTGTTCAAGGAGGCCTACAGACTGGGGGCAGAGAAGAAAAATATTATTGTCAAGGCAGTGGGATGTTCATCCCTTCTTGATGAAAAAGGTTTTTTCAAAATAGGCGAACGTAATTTTACCGTGCTGCGAAAACTTCTATGGAAGAATAATATCCTCATTGAAAAACAGGATATAGGCGGCAGTCAATCACGCACTGTATCAATTATTATTGAAAGCGGTGATGTCAAAATAAAATCAGGCGGGAAAGAATATCTTTTATGAGCTTTAACGATATTACTCCTGCTGTCATGTTCTTGCTGCCGTTTGAGACGGCAGCCAACGCTAAGGATTGACGATCGCGGCCTGATTGCAAAGGGCCCCTGTCAATTGTAAACAACATTGATGTATTTTGTGGAGGCGGTTGAGATATGTCTTTTAACATTCTTATTGTCGACGATTCCAGAACCATTCGTTCAGTCATACGGAAAACACTTCTGATAGCTGGTGTGCCGACCGGCGAACTCTATGAAGCCAGCAACGGACTCGAAGGTCTTCAGATAATGAAGGATAACTGGGTTGACCTATGCTTTGCCGACATCAATATGCCGGTGATGAACGGCATTGAAATGATCGAGCAAATGCTGGCGGACCACATGCTTGAGAAACTGCCCGTTGTTATTGTTTCAACTGAGGGCAGCAAAACACGCATTGAAGAGCTGTTCCGGAAAGGTGTTCGGGCTTACCTGCGCAAACCGATTACACCCGAAATAATACGCAACGTAGTCAAGGAGGTCCTGGGCGATTATGATGAAAAATGATAACCGCAAAACCCTGTGTCAAGTTTGTTTCAGTGTTTTTGAACAGCTTGCATTTATGTTCGGTGACGAACTTGAAGAAGACGAAATTGAAATTGAAGCCGATAGATTCCTGCGGGCCTCAATGGGGTTCACCGGCCCACAGCAAGGTACTGTTGCGATAGTAGTACCTTTGACGATTACCAGCCTGATGGCCTGCAACATTCTTGGACTTGAAGAAGACCAGCATATTGACGAGGATACCGCTGTTGATGCTTTAAAGGAACTGCTCAATACGATAACGGGACGGCTTATTACCTCACTCTTTGGCGAGGATGTTGTTATAAACCTTACGATTCCTGTAACCGAAGAACTTAATCATACCGCGTGGGAAGCTCTTGTTGAGAGCAATGAATATCTGGCAATTACTATCGAGGATAACCCAGTGCTGATTACGATACAGTCATAGTAAAGGCTGCACTCATATGCCCATTAAAGTTTTGATTGTTGATGATTCCGCTGTTGTACGCAACATACTCGCAAGTGAGCTTGCAAGCGATCCTGATATCGAGGTCGTGAAAACCGCTCCTGATCCGTATGTGGCCCGCGAACACATAGCCAGATTTAAGCCCGATGTTATTACGCTTGATATCGAAATGCCGCGCATGGACGGCATTACATTCCTTCGAAAACTAATGAAGCATTATCCCATGCCGGTTATCGTTGTATCCTCTTTGACCCAGAAGGGCAGTGAACTCGCCATGGAAGCGCTTTATGAGGGCGCTGTTGATGTGATGTGTAAGCCCGGCAGGGCTTACAGCGTTGGCGATATGACTATGAGCCTGATCGAAAAAATTAAGGCGGCCGCACGTGTCAAGGTTGCGGATCTTGACATGATGAAAAATCAGCTGCAGCGCAGCAAGTCCAACCTGTCCCTCACAAAAACAACAAATAAAATCGTTGCGATGGGGGCCTCTACCGGCGGAACCCAGGCACTCGAGTACATACTTACATCATTGCCCCCTAACTCTCCCGGCATTGTTATCGTGCAGCATATGCCAGAGCGCTTTACCAAAAGTTTTGCTGTGCGTCTTAATGATCTGTGCAGACTCGATGTTCGAGAAGCCATTGATGGTGACCGTGTCGTACCGGGCACGGCACTGGTGGCACCGGGCAACAAACATATGGTACTGCGTCGTTCCGGGGCTTCCTATTACGTAGAGGTTAAAGACGGGCCCTTGGTTAAACGCCAGCGACCATCAGTTGAAGTGCTGTTTAATTCTGTTGCCAAATACGCAGGAGCCAACTCGATAGGGGTTATCCTGACCGGCATGGGTTCCGACGGGGCTGACGGGATGCTTAAAATGAAACAAAACGGTGCAATTAATATTGCCCAGGATGAAAAAACCTGCGTTGTTTTCGGGATGCCGAATGAAGCAATTAAACTTGGTGCCGTTGACAATATTTTGCCTCTTTCAGAAATACCCGAAGCTGTACTACGGCTGGCTTGATTCTGTTTCACCTTCAACGCACCCGCATATACGCTGAAGAATTATTTTTCCGTATGTACCGCATCTGATAGGGTACGTCCTGATGTCCTCCAAACACTTTACGGCTAACCTCGTAAACTATAAGCAGAACAATCCGAAAGCACGCCTGGCAACAGGTGTATATACTCCCATATCTGCGATATTCATTGTTGGCTGGTAAGGGCCTGCATACAATTACACCGCAGGTAGTAATGCGCAGAGTGCACATAAAAAAACATCAGCAATGGAGATAGCAGCGACAATGAGGAAATGGTTTTTTTTGATACTTATATTAGTTTCGACGTCGACGTTGCCTGCCGCGCATGCTCAAGAACTCTACCATAAGAGCGGCCCGCTGCTGCATACCTTTGTTGAAGTTAAAGCCTATGGCGATAACAGTACGCGCGCCATCATCTCTGAGACGTTTCGTGAAATGGCACGTGTCAATAATCTGTTGAATAATTATGATCCGGCAAGCGAAATATCAGCCATAAATACGGCTGCAGGAGGGCAAGCCGTACACATAAGTCCGGAAACATACTCTGCTCTTTGTGATGCAAAAAAATACGCTGACTTTAGCAATGGAGTTTTTGACTTTACAGTCGGTCCGCTTATAGCACTATGGGGTTTCAACCGGGAGCAGCCCGGACTTTCAGGATCAGATCCTGATAAAACATGTATAGCCCAGGTTCTTCGAATGGTTGATTACCGCGCGCTGCAGATGGAAAAGAAACCATCCGGCCAAACCGCCCGGCTCAAGCGCATTGGCATGCGTATTGATACGGGCGCCTTCGGAAAAGGAGTGACAGCTGACCGCGCCATACTCTATCTCCAGGAAAAAGGTATCCAGAGCGCCTTAGTTGCCGCCGGCGGCACGATCAGCGCAATTGGCGTAAAACCAGACGCACAGCCATGGCAGATCGGCATCAGACATCCTCGCAACGAAAGCAGCTTTTTAACAATTATTGCGCTTCGAGATCAGAGCGTATCCACATCCGGAGATTATGAAAAGTTCTATTACAAGGCCGGCAAACGTCGCACCCATATCATTGATCCGCGCACTGGAATGCCGGTTTCAAAAGTGCAGTCGGTTACGGTGATAGCTCCCTGCGGTAGTGCCAGTGACGCGCTCTCAACTGCACTGTTTGTGCTCGGGCCTGATGATGGTCTCAAGATTATCGAAAAAAAAGAGGGCTTTGAAGCTCTAATCGTTACGGCATCGGGTGAGGTAGTTTATTCGAGTGGCTGGCCTCAAAAAATAACTACTTATTAGGTACTTACATAGCTTTTATAATATAGGACATCAAGTATATTCCCTGGTCTGCATACCATAAAAGGCCTGTGCTGCAATACGTCTGATTCTGAAGATCATCTGCCTTCATCAATTCCGGTTATTGTGATGGACTTGATAAAATTGAGGTCCTGTCGAAAATCAAATGTGCGCGTGTTTTTTTCACGACTGCCTACGATGAAACAGGTATAATCAGCCAGGCCGGATGCGGGATCAACGCGCAGTTCGTTCGGGAACAGGCATTTTGTTTCTACAACCGGTCCTCGGATACGGCTCACAAGCATTTTCTTTCCCTTTTCGGTTATTTCCCATTCGATCTTACGGATATCTTTGAGATGTATACGTACAGGGGTAAGTGAACTGTCTGAGTGCTGAGCCACAATAGTTGTCAGCAAATCACGACTCATAGAGCTATGAGTATCAAGAAATGCTGTCTCTCCGCGCTCCTGCCACCAATATTGAAAGCGGGCGTTATAAATATCGGTTTTATTATTGTAAACATCAATCACCTGTGCTTTGATGAATGGCGGTTTGTACGCATCCGAACAAGCCGCAGAAATCAAAAAACAGCCGAAAAAAAATACGGCTATGCAACAGCGGCAGGAGTGGTGAACGGCTCGCAGGATTGATGGCACAGGAACGTCTCTTTCAAATAGCTGCACACAGCAGTGCGGTTATGGGCCTTGCTTCACACGGTATTCTTCATGGGGGAGGGCATAGCTGGACCCCGTCTGTGCATAACTATATACAACACTGAATAAACGTGCAACAAGCTTTAGGAGCAACCGACCCTTATCCGCTTCAATTGCATATGTATTTCGCATCTTTCGGTATATAACATGGACACAGCTAGACTAAAGAAATTGATGCATGATTTCCCCAAGATTGATTTGCATCGCCACCTTGAAGGAAGCGTTACTCCGGAAACACTCCTGTATCTTGCACGCACCTTTGGCGGCGATCTGCCTGCCTACGAGCTTGAAAGCCTGCGTTCCTGTATTGAAATGACCAATGATACGCCGGGGTTTATAAGTTTTTTAAGTAAATTTAATGTTTACCGGGGCTTTTACACCTCCCGTGAGGCAATTGAATATGCAGCCAGTCAGGCGGTTATCACAGCCGCTGCTGATAACGTAAAATATCTTGAGCTGCGTTACAGTCCGACTCACTTTGCTGGAGGCCGTTTTTTTGAATCAGATGTTGTCGAATGGATTCATGGTGCCTTACAACGCACTGCCCGAAGCTGCGGAATAATTGTCACTTCCATACTCACCATCAGTCGTAATTACGGTCTTGACTTGGCCTCGCAAACAGTTGATCTCGCACTGAGCTTGCCGGAGGGCTATTTCTGTGGTCTTGATATCGCTGGAGATGAAATCAGCAATTCGGCCGAACCGTTCGCGCATCTGTTTGAGAAATTCAGGGCACGGGATCTGGGACTTTCCCTGCATGCGGGAGAAGCCTGCGGAGTTGAAAACGTGCGCCAGGCTGTTGAAACATTCAACGCGAACCGGATTGGACATGGCATCAGAGCAGCTGAAGACCCGGCTACCATGCGCCTGCTGTGTGAGCGCGATGTCTTACTTGAGGTATGCCTGACCAGTAATGTGCATACAGGGGTTGTACCGTCCATCAACGCCCATCCCATTACAACACTTATGCGCCATAATGTGCCTGTCTGTCTGAACACTGATGACCCGGCTATTTCCGCGATTACGCTCAGCGATGAATACCACTGTGCAGTAGCTGAACTGGGGTTAAACGTGGATGTATTGAAGGGGTTGAACCGGGCAGCCCTCAGGCATGCATTTCACCCTGATCCCGCCTGGTTGGAAAAGAAGATTGGCCATTACTGGCAGTAGTACAACCGGTTTGCGTCTAGCTGTTCACCGCCACATACACCCGAAAACCATGCTCAGTGTATTAAACGCCCGAAATTGCCTCGGCAATGTTATAGGCGTGATCACCTATTTTTTCAACACTGCTGAGCATGTCCAGAAAGACAAGCCCCTGTTCAATGTCGCAGGTACCCTCTGTGAGCCTGTTAATATGCGACAGACGCAAATCTGATCGCATCTGATTAATTATTGTTACAAGTGCCCGGGCGTTGGGCATGATATTTGTTTTGCGTGAATTGATATTGTCATTAATAAGCATGAGCATCTCGCGCGCTTTAACGGTAATGCCGTTGATTTCAAGACGCGCTCCGTCAGTAAAATCGAGATTATGTTCGTTAAGCCGGTCTTGTAATTTCATCAGTATTTCGCAGTGGTCACCGATACTCTCAAGATTGTTAGCGATATCGAGAATCTCGGATATTTCCTCACTAATCGCTCCAGATGAACTGTTACGCATTACCCTGACCATGAAGGTGGATATTTCATGTTCAAGGCTATCGGTTTGGGTTTCAAGATCACTGATCTTTTGGGTGGCGTTATAAAAGTCCTGCCGGGTTTTATTTTTTTTATTGGTAAGCTCCATTGTCTGATCCAGCATGGAGAGCACTGTTTCGGACATGCGCATCAGTTCTCGCTTTGATTCTTCAATGGCCAGAGGCGGTGTATTCACCAGTGCGGATGACAGGTAGGTCAGGTGCACCTCATCAGGGCTTTTTGCGCGCGGGGTAATCAGTTTGGCGGCCCAGGCCAGCATACCGGTCAGGGGTAGAAAAATTGCGGTATTAATAATGTTAAACAGCGTATGAAATGCGGCCAGACGATTAGGCAGCATGTGCCCGATCTCAGAAGGTGCCGCCGAGTATATATCACCCGGCACAATAAAGTTTACCAGCACGAGAAAATGGTTGAAAGCAAATATCATCCATACAACGCCCAGCACATTGAATATCATATGTGCCCGTGCAGCCTGTCTGGCAGCAGTAGACGCGCCGATAGCGGCGAGGTTGGCGGTAATTGTTGTGCCAATATTTTCACCCAGAATGAGGGCTGCGCATGTCGGGTAATCGATGATATTCTGACTGGCAAGCGTCAGGGTAATGGCCATTGTGGCGCTGGAGGATTGAATAACCATGGTTACAAACGTGCCGACTCCAACCACCATGAGTATTGATGGAAAGTTGGCAGCCCTGAATGTGCCCATAAGCTGTATTATTTCGGGCGCATTCCTGAGATCTCCGACAGCATCCTTCATAAGTGTCAGGCCGAAAAAAAGCAGACCAAACCCCAGAAGAACTTCACCCCAGTCGCTTAGTTGCTGTTTCTTGAGAAACCGGATAAAAAATCCGATTGTAATGGCTGGCAGGGCGATGACAGCAATCTTGATTTTAAGGCCGATAAGAGCAACCAGCCAGCCCGTAACGGTTGTACCGATATTGGCCCCCATAATGACACCAAGGGACTGGGTGAATGTGATCAGCCCGGCATTAACAAAACTGATCAGCATAACCGTTGTTGCACTGGAAGACTGTATAGCAGCGGTAATAAAAAATCCGGAAAAAACGCCCGAAAACCTGTTGTTTGTCAATGCTTTGAGGGTAGTGCGAAGGCGGTTTCCAGCGACCTTCTGCAGGCCTTCGCTCATGACTTTCATACCGTACAGAAAAAGGCTCAGTCCGCCCAGAACTGTAATGATCATGGTAAGGTTCATGCGTGCGTTCCTTTTTTTTATGGGTGTGTTGTTTGATACGCGAGGGCGTTATTAATATCGGTACGATAGGCTGTCACGTATACTGATTACGATTGGGTAATGCGCGTGACATTACAGAATAATTTACTACAGACACGTTTACAGTCAACACTAAAAATTATTATATTACAGATTCTTTTTTTTTTGCTTTATATACTCCATCCGTTCAGCAATAATTTTTTCATAGCCCCTTCCTGAAGGCTGATAAAAACGCTCCGATTCGATCTGCTCAGGTAAATAATTTTGACTGGCTATGCCGTCGTTATAGTTATGATCGTATTTATATCCGCTTCCGTAGCCCAGATCACGCATAAGACCGGTCGGGGCATTACGAATATGCAGGGGGACGGGCAGGCTGCCTGTTTTGGCAACAAGGCGTGAAACCCCCTGCCATGCTTTATACAGGGCGTTGCTCTTTGGAGCAGTAGCAAGATAGACTACAGCCTGAGCAAGTGCGAGTTCACCTTCTGGATGCCCTATACAGTGAAAGGCCTCGCGCGCTTCCAAAGTGATCTGCAGGGCCCGTGGGTCGGCATTGCCGATATCCTCACTGGCAAAACGAATCAATCGGCGGGCTATAAAAAGCGGATCCTCACCGCCTGCAAGCATTCTGGCAAACCAATACAGGGCCGCGTCAACATCACTTCCACGCAGGGACTTATGCAGGGCAGAGATCAGGTTATAGTGCTCTTCGCCGTCTTTATCGTAGTGCAGCATTTTTTGCTGCAGCGCATTTTCAATGTTAACCCGGCTTATACTGCGCATGCCGTCATTGTTCGGATCTGAAAGCATAACACTCAGCTCCAGCGTGTTAAGCGCTGCACGAGCATCTCCCTGACTGTACTGAGCAATAAGGGCCAGCATGTCCTGGCCTGCCTCAACATGAAAACCGCCCATTCCTCGCTTACTGTCCGCAGCGGCGTGTTTAAGAATTTTAATAATATCCGGTTCGCCTAACTGTTTGAGGAGCAAAACCTTTGTTCGAGAGAGCAGGGGGGAAACTACTTCAAAGGAAGGATTCTCCGTTGTGGCGCCAACCAGAATAATATCCCCGTTTTCAACATGAGGTAAAAAAGCGTCCTGCTGCGCTTTGTTGAAACGATGAATTTCATCTATAAATAGAATAGTTCGTTGGCCCTGTTCCTGCTGCAGTTTGATCGCAGCAGCGATCACCTGGCGAACGTCCTTGATGCCTGCGGTCACCGCGCTCAATGCTGCAAAACAAGCCCCGGACGCAGTTGCAATAATATGAGCCAGGGTGGTCTTACCTGTTCCCGGGGGGCCCCAGAGGATTATTGAACTTGGTTCAGCCTGCTCGATCATATGATGAAGCAGCCTGCCCGGGGCGGTCAGATGTTCCTGACCTGCAAATTCACTCAGGTGAGTAGGGCGCATGCGCTCGGCAAGCGGAGAATTGAATTCGGGTGTATCTGTCATGGCAGCTCAGCAGGCAAGGTTGTTCCACATGGTTATGAATCCATACATCAATCCGGTTGCTCACATGTGTCATGCGGATTGGCAGGCACCTTTAGCACGCCTTCACTTGACACGCGTAACACAATACGGTTTAATTTTTTTTTGTCAAGTCAGCTGTGTATAGGCGCTGTCAACACGTCCGGTTTGCATCAGATGTTTGCGCAATTATTCATGAACATGACGTTAGTTTTTTCATTATAACGCTGTCATGAAATATGTTATAGTTCGCTACGCAGCAAACCAGTACAAACTTTAACTTACTACATTACAGGAGCACAAAACAGTAATGTTTAAAAAAGCACTTAACATGCTGGCAAAAGGTCTCGACCTTGACGAAAACATCATGAGTGCATGCATGCACTCTATCATGAGTGGAGCAGCCAGTGATGTCCAGATTGCAGCATTTCTGACCGCTTTATTAATAAAAGGTGAAACAGCAGTTGAAATAGCTGCTGCCGCACGAGTAATGCGTTCAAAAGCAGTAACAATACCAATTAAGCATAGCCTCACTGCCAACCTCGTGGATATCGTCGGTACAGGCGGAGATATGGCTAATACCTTCAATATTTCCACCGCTGCCGCCTTTGTTGCGAGCGCAGCCGGACTTACCATTGCAAAACACGGCAACCGGGCAGCTACGAGCACATGCGGAAGTGCAGACGTTCTTGAAGCACTCCGGGTCAACATCATGCTTACCCCTGCACAGGTTGCCACCTGCATCGAGCGTATTGGTATCGGTTTTTTATTTGCTCGTAGTCTGCATCCCGCTATGAAACACGCTGCTCCTGTGCGTTCTCAAATTTCACTCCCTACTGTTTTTAACCTGCTTGGACCACTTACTAATCCGGCAGATGCCGATTGCCTGGTGCTTGGAGTCAACCGACGTGACCGAACCGAAATGATGGCCGCTGTTGCCGGCTTAATCGGCTGCAAGCACGCCCTGGTGGTACACGGTCTGGACGGACTGGATGAAATTAGCATATGCTCACCAACCCAAATCAGTAGCTATGAAAACGGACAGGTAACTACCTCGATGTTTAATCCACAGGAACTGGGTCTTCCATATGCCGATCCTTCAGCGATTGCCGGAGGGGATGCCGTGAGCAACGCGCAGATTATACAGGATATCTTTGCGGGTGAAATAGGCCCTCGACGCAGTATTGTCTGTCTCAACGCCGGTGCTGCCATTGTTGCAGCCGGTCGGGCATCATCACTCAAAGATGGTTTTAAACAAGCATGTGCTGTTATTGATTCTGGCGCAGCCCAGCGAAAACTGCGAAAGTTGCAGAAAATCACTGCAGGGTTTTAACAGAGCCTATGATTCTCACCAGGATACTAGAACAGACCAAAATTACACTTGCCGAACACAAGCGCTCAGTCAGCCTTGACCGGCTCATTGAACAGGCCCGGGATCAGGAACCTGCGCGTGATTTTGCCGCTGTACTCCGCAGGCCCGACACGGTCAATATTATTGCAGAAGCAAAAAAAGCATCCCCGTCAAAGGGCATTATCCGTGCAGATTTTGATCCGGTCAACATAGCACGCTGTTATGAGGAAAACGGGGCAGGGGCCATATCAATACTGACTGAAGAGCATTTTTTTCAGGGCCACCTTGATTACCTTAAAGACATACGCCGCTCAGTTACTATCCCGCTTCTCAGGAAAGATTTTATTATTGATCCCTACCAGGTGTATGAAGCTCGCGCAGCCGGTGCTGACGCAATTTTGCTTATTGCAGCCGTGCTTGAATCGCCTGAATTAAAAACATTGTTACACCTGGCTCAGGATCTTGGCATGCACGCTTTGGTTGAGGTCCATACCGAAGAAGAGCTCAAAAAAGCACTTAATGTGCAACCTTCAATAATCGGTATAAATAACAGAAATTTAGAGACTTTTTCAACTGATATTGAAACGACTGTGCATTTGCGTGCTTTGATTCCGAAGGGCATCATTACCGTGAGTGAAAGCGGGATTGATACACCGGATGATATCAGGCGCCTGCGCAGCTGCGGTATACATGCGTTTCTAATCGGCGAATCACTAATGCGTGAAGCTGACCCCGGGCTGAAGCTCGGTCAGTTTCTGTGCGCGTAGTGGCATGATGATGAACACTCCTTACCGGGAAACAATCAACTGGCTTTTCAGCTTAAAGAAATTCGGCATCAAGCTGGGCTTGAGCAACGTATCGCGCCTGCTGGAACTCCTTGGCAATCCCCACCATGAACTTCGATGCATCCATATCGCCGGAACCAATGGCAAAGGTTCAACCGCAGCGTTTCTCCATGCAATCTATAGCCGTGCAGGCTATCGCCCCGGACTGTACACCTCACCCCATCTTATAGACTTTACAGAACGAATCGTTATTGGCGACGCTCCCATAACGCCCGGCACTGTTACCGCGCTCGTTAAACGCCTGCGCTCGCTATGCCGCAGCAACAATCTCGAGCACATAACGTTTTTTGAATTCGTGACTGCGCTTGCCTTGACGTACTTTGCGCAGAAAAAAGCGGACCCGATTATTCTTGAAACCGGAATGGGCGGACGCCTTGACGCCACCAATGTTGTCGATCCTCTGGTAACCATCATTACATCAATCAGCCGTGAACATACCGCGTATTTAGGCTCGACGCTCATGCAGATTACACCTGAAAAAGCGGGTATCATAAAACAGGGGCGACCCTGCATCAGCGCTGTTACCCGCCCGGGGCCCCGTAACTGTATCAGGCAGGCGTGTCATGACAAAGAAGCTCAGCTCTTGGAATATGGACGTGATTTTTCAATACGGCAGCTCTCCAATGGATACTCCTACAGGAGTCACAAACTAACCCTTAAAGGACTGCAACCTGCGCTTGCCGGACTGCACCAGGCCCGCAACGCTGCGTTGGCTGTCACTGCAGCTACTTTACTTCAATTAGAAGGCTATGCCCTTCAGGATACGTCCGTGCACGATGGTTTGAAATCCTGTTTCTGGCCCGGTCGGTTTGAATCTGTCCGTTATAAAAACAGGCACATAGTGCTTGACGGTGCCCATAATCCAGCTGCATGGATGGCCCTGATACGCACCCTGAAAAATAAATGCAGCAAAGGAAAGCTTATCTTGATAATCGGTATTATGCGCGATAAGGACATGATATCCCTTCAGAGACTCGTTTCACAGGCACATACCTGTATCTTCTTCAAACCATGTATGGATCGCTCCGCAGGACGTGAATATCTTGAAAAATATATTGTATTTTCAGAACAAAAAAGGGTATTCTGGTGCGAAACAATCGCCCAGTCCCTTAAACTCGCTCACAATAAAAGCGAATTGCGAGACTTTATCTGTGTAACCGGATCTCTTTTTGCGGTGGGCGAAGCTCGTGAACTCCTGAACAACCATAGGAAAACTTCGAGCGGTCGGATAGCCTTGTAAAACAACCATGTGCCAGCCGGGGAAAACCATTAATGATCCGGCAGGCTGCTTATTTAAACGATGGAGCACCTCGCTCACGCTGCCCACAACAAGAGAAATTAATTAAAAAAAAAGAAATAGACTAAACGTGAAAACAGCCTACAGTAGTGTGAATCATACGATCATAAACATACAAAGAACAGCTTTCTGCTTTGTGCTACTCTGCGCGAGTCTTCTCGCTGGTAATGTCCGGGCTGATGTTCCTGCGTCCAGCTTTGATCAGGACATGGACATACCGGTAAATGTCATCGCCGATATACTCCAATACAGTAATCAAGGTGATGTACTGACTGCCAGTGGGGATGCAGTTATCACCCAGGGTACCCGCAGTATTAAAGCTGATACCATACGATTTAACACTGTAACAAAAGAAACTGAAGCCAAGGGCAATGTGCTGCTCACGCAGGATGGTGATACGATTGAGTGTGAATCGTTTACGATTAACCTTGACACTCAGGTTGGCACTGTCAATCAGGCCAAAATCTTTATTAAAAATGAAAATCTGCATATCACGGGCCAGGAAGTCCAGAAAACCGGGGCTAACACCTACAAGGTGCTGGATGGAACCATAACCACCTGTGATGCCGAGAATCCACCGTGGCTTATTCAAGCCTCTGTTATTGACGTTGAGGTTGAAGGCTACGCTGTTGCCCGGCATCCTCTGTTTAAAGTCAAAAGCATTCCTATTATGTATTTGCCGGCCATTATCATGCCGGTTAAGACGAAACGTCAAACCGGATTTCTTGTCCCCAAGGTCGGACATTCGAGCCGTTCAGGATGGCTCATGGAAAATTCATTCTTTTTGGCGATCGATGATAAAAGTGACGCTACTGTCTGGCTTGATACGGCAACAGATCAGGGAATCGGAACCGGTTTTGAGTACCGTGCCAAACTGTCTGAACAGACGGATATAAAGCTGTACGGCTATTATTCTTATGAAACAAACAGCTATCAGAATGATCGCTACAAAAACCCGACGGACGAGGAACTTGCGAATCCTCTATACAAAGACCCTAATGATCGGGAAAATGAACGCTACTTCCTGAATTTTGAAGGGCAGCATTATTTTGATGCTGATACCTATCTGAAAGCAGCTGTTTCGCAAGTCTCTGATCGACAATTCTATTATGATTATCGGGATATTCCGGACAGGTCAAAGGGCAGTACCAACCGCAGGAGCTTTCGCAACCTCGACAAGCAGGAATCTACTGTCTTTTTTAACAAAAACTGGGATACTTCAAACCTGCTTGTCAATACAAAATGGGACTACAACCTGCGCTCCCGCGATTCCTACAACCTGGGCTACAACGATTCCGACACAGTGCAGAAGCTTCCAGAAGTGCGCTATACAACCATGCTGCTGCCGGTTAAAGGCACCCCGTTGTTTTATCAGTTCGAAGGAGGCTATGATAATTTCTGGCGTGAAAGTGGACAACGGGGACAGCGTCTGAATCTGTATCCGCAACTTGCAATGCCGATGCTTATGGGCGGCTGGCTCCGGTTTACCCCCAAGGTTGGGCTGCGCGGCGTTACACACTTCGGACTTAATCGTACCGAGGGTGATGAACGCGATGGTATCTTCCCGACTGTGAACGCCCAACTGGCAACGAGCTTTGTACGGGTTTTTGATTTTGACGGACAAACGTTAAAAAAAATACGGCACATGCTGGAACCCGGCCTCGAATACGAATATGTGGCATCTGAGGATCAAGACGACTTCCCTGAGTTTGACAGCCCTGATGAGTACTATAAACGCCACTGGGCCGGCTATTATATAAAGAATCGATTCACGGCTTTGTATAGAGACGCTAGCGGAGAGCTTTCCGAACACGAAATAGGCTATTTAAAAATTGGACAGGCTTTTAATTTTACCCAGCCAACCGAAGGCCTGTATTATGACGGTGATCGTGATAAGACCTCATCAGATATCTTTACCGAACTGCGCCTTGACCTGAACAGGCATTTTTATTTTAAGGGCAACACGTATTATGATCCCTATGACGGGCGGCTGCGCCGCTACAGTGTACTTGGACGGCTAACCGGATTTAGAAACGATTATATCAATATTGAATATCGCTACTGGCGCGATTTGTATGAATATCTTTCGTTTGATACCTATGTCAATCTTACCAGCTGGTTGGCCGTGTTTGTAGATACCCGCTATGATTACCTGAACAATGAAAATTTTGACACTGATGTCGGAGTTGAATATCACAGCCAATGCTGGGGCATACGCATTTGGCATGAAACTGACGGTGGAACCGATGATATGAAATCTGATTCATCCGTTAAAGCCATGTTTTTCGTTAAAGGACTTGGTGACAAGCCTTTATTTTGATAAGTTGTAGTTACATAGGGGCAGGGGCAAGCTTGTGTACTGCTTGGCACCAAAGGATGAGCTGCATAGACACTAACAAACCAATCATGCGGCAGGAACCAATTCGGCTCATTGTTTAAAAAAACCACCACGGTTGATTTTTAATTATGAAATTTATTAAACACACAATTGCAGCTAAGTTCGCCTGAAGGGTTGAGCAATGAAAACTAATGGCAGTGTACTCGTAATTGATGATAATGAATTAATACGGCGGCTCGCTACGAAGCTGTTAACCAAAAATAACTATGAGGTCACAACTGCCTTAAACGGCAGAGCGGCACTCCAACATATTAACAACGTTAAACCGGATGTTATTTTGCTGGATGTTATGATGCCCGAAATGGACGGATTTGAATGCTGCCGTCAAATAAAAAACAATGACAGCACCATGGATATCCCGGTAATTCTGGTATCAAGTAATACTGAAACAATTGATAAAATCAAGGGACTGGAGATCGGAGCAGCTGATTATATTGTTAAGCCCTTTGACTACGGTGAACTCCTGGCCCGTGTGTCCACGCAGGTCAAGATGAAAAGACTGCTTGATGAGTTGGGCAAAAAAAACTCCCGCCTGGAAGAGCTGGTAAAAAAAGATAGTCTGACAAATCTGTACAATCATCGTTATTTTCATGAACGCTTGACCTCGGAATTCAATACCAGCATACGCGACAAGAGTCCCTTAAGTTGTCTTATCTGTGATATTGATCGATTCAAAAATATTAACGATACCTACGGGCACCAGGCCGGTGATGATATTTTGAAATCACTGGCAGCTATATTCAGGTGCGAAATCCGACCTGATGATGTCCCGAGCCGTTACGGCGGTGAAGAATTTGCATTTATTCTGCCCCACACCGATATTCGCGAAGCTGCCTCCCTCGCCGAACGCATTCGCCAGAGCGTTGAAAATAATACGTTCACCTTTGGTGATATCCCCATCTCTGTAACCATCAGCATGGGCGTTGCTGCTTTTCCCGACAACAGTGCGAAAACCCATATTGAGCTTATTTGCTATGCCGACGAAGCCCTGTATACCGCTAAGCAGGATGGCAGAAATAAAACCATACTTTCAAAGCATTAGGGACCTTTCCGACATGAATAAACAAATACAACTTCTGCTTGTCGATACCACCACTGAACTGAAAGCCAGGCTTACTGCTGAGGCTGATAAGAACAGAAGCAGCCTTGAAATAAGCAGGGCTGTTGACCTACACACCTTGGACCAGCTCCTGAACCAAAACCCGCCGGACTTCATTGCATGCAATTACGATACTAACGCCTGTGATTACGGCGCTGTAATCACAGCGCTGCTTGAAAAAGGTCTCAGCATACCTGTATTTGTTTTTGCGTCGAAATTCTCAGGTTCAATGATTGCAGAAGCACTTCGCTCCGGCGTCATGTACTGCTTTGATAGCAATGATGTTACGCTCATGTTTGCGTGTATTGACCGCGAAAATATGTGTGCTGAGCGAGATAGTTGCACTGTAGCCTCGATAGATAGCGATGCTTCAAAACGTTTTGAAATCGCTAACCAGGAACTTGCTGATATAAACCAGCAACTCGAACAATCAATTGAACGCGCAAATCAAATGGCGTGTATGGCGGAAATGGCTAATATTGCTAAAAGCGAATTTCTGGCTAACATGAGTCATGAAATCAGGACACCGCTCAACGGTATAATTGGTTTTACGGATTTACTGCAGGACTCAAATCTTGATATTGAGCAGCGCGACTACCTGCACACAATCAAGGAAAGCGGCGAAATGCTGCTGATCATTATCAACGATATTCTTGACTTCTCCAAGATCGAAGCCGGACATATTGAGCTGGAACATATTGATTTTGACCCGGAAGTTCTGGCCTATACTGTATGTGATATGATACGGCCCAGAATCAGCTCAAAAACCATTGAACTGATGTGTAATATCAGTGACAATATCCCCTCGGAAGTCACAGGCGACCCGCATCGCACTCGACAGGTTCTTGTTAATCTCATGGGCAATGCCTCAAAATTTATCGAGGCGGGAGAGATTGAACTCTCACTTGATGTTGAGCACCAAACTGAGGATCAAATTACCCTGCATGCCATTGTTCGCGATACCGGTATAGGCATTCCGAAGAAAAATTTAAAGACAATTTTTGATTCTTTTCAACAGGTTGACGGATCAACTACCCGTAAATATGGGGGTACCGGATTAGGGTTGGCGATTTGCAAGAAAATTTCAAACATTATGGGCGGCGATGTGTGGGTTGAAAGCGCACGCGGCAAAGGCAGCTCCTTTCACTTTACAGCAAATTTCAAGCAATCAGCCCATCGCACCATAAAAGCTATCCGGAGCGTTTCACTTGCTAATCGCAGGATTCTGCTTTTGGATGATAATGAAACCAATCTACAGATTATGTCCCGCACGCTCACCTCTGCTGGCATGCAGGTGAGCATTATGCGCAAAGCCCGGGATGCTGTGCGGGCGCTTCTTGATGCACAATCGGCAGGTACACCGTTTGACGTGTGCGCCTTGAATGTGCAGGCCAATGATGAATTTGATTTATATGAACTGCCCGGCCATATTGAACAAAAGGGTGTGCAGTCCATGGCTGTGCTGGCCTTTTCCTCCAGCATTGACGCCCGTCTTTGTCAGGATTCCGGTTTCAGCGGCTACCTTCCCAAGCCTGTAAGTCGCACCAAACTCATCAACATGCTTGAGTACCTGTTGGGTGCAGAACCTGATAAAAACATACAAGGGGCAGGCATTCTGACTCAGCATCTCATCGCTGAGAATATAAAGCATTCAATCACAATCCTGCTGGCTGAAGACAACCCGGTTAATCAAAAACTAGCGGTAACTATGCTTGGCAAGGGCGGATACACGGTTGAGGTGGCTAAAACCGGCAAAGAAGCTGTTGAAAAATATCGGGCGAATCCACAGGCATTCAACCTCATCTTTATGGATTTGCAAATGCCCGTGCTTGATGGTTACGAGGCGTCCAGACAGATTCGAGCCCTTAAACTTAACGATGTGCCGATTGTCGCCATGACGGCTAACGTTCTCAGGAGTGATCGCGAGCGCTGCCTGGAGGTTGGCATGAATGACTATGTGGCCAAACCGATCCGCCGTGAAACCGTATTTAAAATGATTAAAAAATGGATACTTGAACCACAGGTTGAAGAAGACGATCAGCTGTCAGGCGATTAATTTTACAAACTCCGCTTCATTGAGAACAGCAATTCCAAGCGTTCGCGCTTTCTCAAGTTTAGAGCCGGCACTGTCACCCGCGATCACATAGTCCGTTTTTTTACTCACACTACCAGCCACCCTGCCTCCGTATCGACGGATAATCTCACCAGCGGATTCGCGGGATGCACTGTGCAGTGAACCGGTAAGAACAAACGTTTTACCGGCAAAGCGGCTATTTGAGAGCGCCTGCATGGGTTCTGTTGAAAGGCCGGCATCCTGCAGCCTCGTGAGCATATCCATTGTACCTTTTTCATCAAAAAAAACGCGCAGGCTTTCAGCAGCTTCAGGTCCGATTTCATGCACAGCAATAAGCTCATCGCGTGAAGCGCTGCATAATTTTTCAAGACTTCGGAAATGAGCAGTTAAAATCCTGGCGCTCTGGCGTCCGATATTACGAATACCTAAGGCAAACAGCAGCCGTTCAAGTCCGGCTGCTTTGCTGCGCTCAAGCGCGATCGTAATATTGGCGGCAGATTTATCACCCATGCGTTCAACATTCTGCCAGTCCTCAGGAGATAGCATATACAAATCGGCAATGGATGAAACCCGACCGCTGTCCACCAGGCGACTGATTAGTTTTACACCCAACCCTTCAATATTCATTGCTTCGCGCGCGGCAAAATGCCGGATAGATTCTTTGATGATCGCCGGACAGGTTCTGTTTGTGCAGCGTATGACTGCTTCGTCGATGCCGGCTTCGACCGGTGAGTTACAAGACGGGCATTGTCCGGGCATGCTGAAGACTTGTTCCTGACCTGTTCGCTTATCTGCAAGCACCCTGACAACCTCTGGAATTACATCACCGGCTCTCTGAACGATAACCGTATCGCCAATCCGGATATCCTTGCGCGTAATTTCGTCCTGATTATGCAGGGTTGCCCGCTTGACCTCGACACCGCTGATTAAAACTGGTTCAAGCTCGGCAACGGGCGTCAAGGCTCCGGTACGTCCAACCTGAACTTTAATATTTTTTATTACCGTTGTTTCCTGCAAGGGTTTAAATTTTAATGCGATTGCCCAACGCGGGGAGCGGGGCAGGGCACCTAGGCGCTCCTGCAAGTGCAGGTCATTAACTTTCACGACTGCGCCGTCGATTTCAAAAGGGTAGCTATCGCGCTGCGCTTCTATATCATGACAGGCTGCTATAGCCTCTTCAATCGTGCTGCACAGCCTACCGGTATTTACTTTAAAACCGTATTCTTTAAGGCCCTTAACAAGCTGCACCTGAGTTTCATATCGGCCTTCATCCGCCTGGTGAGCAGCGTAAAAAACTGCGTCAAGTCTGCGCTCAGCGGTAATGCGTGGATCAAGCTGGCGCACAGAACCGGCTGCTGCATTGCGTGGATTTGCAAAGGCCGGTTGATCGTTCTCGATGCGCCTGCAGTTTAAGCGCCCAAATTCCTCTATCAGCATCATGACCTCACCACGCACAGTCAGGACATCCGGACATTCAGCGTCCCCCCTTGGCAGAATCTTGAGCGGAATTGAGTGAATGGTTTTCAGGTTTGTGGTTATGTTTTCACCGGTACCCCCGTCACCTCGAGTGGCACCTATGTGCAGAATGCCTCCGACGTAGTGCAGTGATACTGCAAGCCCGTCAAACTTGGGTTCAACAATATATTCAAGTGCAGGTACGTCTCCAAGGGCACGCCTGCAGCGAACATCAAAGGCACGCAGTTCATTAAGATTCATCGCATTTGCCAGACTCAACATCCGGGGCGAGTGGTTGAATTTTTCAAAATGTGCAGCCGGGGATGAACCAACACGCTGGGTGGGTGAATCAGGGCTGAGCAAGGAGGGATTATCTCGTTCCATCTGCTCAAGTTCGCGCATCATTCGGTCATAGTCACTGTCAGAAACCTCCGGGGCATCAAGCACATAGTAGCGGTGGTTATGATAGTGAAGCCTGTTTTTAAGTTCTGTATAGGTATGGGCGCTTGTCATAATACGGTTTGGTCCTGAGGTTATGCACTGTTAATTAAGTATGGTTGTATGCTGTACTTATAGTTCGCTCCAACCGTGGGTGCCGATCAGCGGTACAAAGACACAGCCGCTGTGCTCGGAAATACTAAACGTATCACGGCTGCGTACCACACGGTACAATGTTTGATACTGTCGTGTTCCGGCGGGAATGACAAGACGGCCGTCATCGGCTAACTGGGATTTCAATGATTCGGGAATGCCCGGAGCGCCAGAGGTAACAATAATTGCGTCAAAGGGTGCCTCTTCAAGCCATCCCAGGCTGCCGTCTCCTGTCCGGATTTTAATAGCTTCGCATCCAATTGAACACAGCGCTCGCTCTGCCTGTTGCGCCAGGCTTTCAATGCGCTCAATTGAATATACGTTTGAGGTGATCAAATGAAGCACTGCAGATTGATAGCCTGAACCGGTACCAATTTCAAGGACTTTGTCCCCTGAACCAAGGCTCAAGAGTTCACTCATCAGTGCTACTATATATGGTTGTGAAATTGTCTGATTGGCACCAATTGGTAAGGGGCCGTCATTATAGGCAACAGCGCGATACTCATCGGGTACAAAAGCTTCCCGGGGAATCTTTGCCATTGCGCCCAATACCTCTGCGTCGCTGATTCCCCGGGTCCGGAGTTGCCGATCAACCATCTGCCGTCGAAGATTTTCAAAATCAACGTCTTTAGAAGGGGAGGGCATGCCTATCTTCCAAGATTATAAAATGCTCCCATCTGCGGATATTCGGCGCAATCACCGAGTTCCTCCTCAATCCGTAGCAACTGGTTGTATTTGGCGATACGGTCAGTACGTGATACAGAGCCGGTTTTAATCTGACCGGCATTGCAGGCCACCACTAGGTCGGCAATAGTTGTATCCTCTGTTTCGCCGGAGCGATGTGATATGATAGCAGTGTAGCGGGCCCGCTTGGCCATTTCAATAGCTTCAAGTGTCTCAGTAACCGAACCGATCTGATTCAATTTAATCAGAATAGAATTAGTGATTGATTTTTCAATACCCTGTTTTAGGAGCTTTGTATTGGTGACAAACAGGTCGTCACCTACGATTTGTATTTTATTCCCCAAATCACGAGTCATTTTCTCAAAGCCGTCCCAGTCATTTTCATCGAGACCGTCCTCAATGGAAATAATTGGATATTTCGAAATAAGTCCGGCATAGAATTCAATCATGGCATCTGAGTTTTTACGCGGTTCTGCCTCAGCTTCAAGCATATAGGTGCCGTCTTTGAAAAATGAACTCGCCGCTGGATCAAGCGCAAGATAGATATCCTCACCCGGCCTGTAGCCTGCCTTTTCAATCGCCTGCATAATCACCTGCAGGGCTTCCTCGTTTGATTTTAGATTAGGCGCAAAACCGCCTTCATCACCCACAGCTGTATTCAAACCCTTGGCATGCAGAACTTTTTTTAAATTATGAAACACTTCAGCACCCATGCGGATAGCTTCCTTGAATGTAGGTGCACCGACCGGCATGATCATAAATTCCTGTATGTCAACATTATTGTCGGCGTGTTCACCACCGTTAAGAATATTCATCATGGGAACCGGCAGAACTTTTGCATTAGCTCCTCCGAGGTAGCGGTACAGAGGAATATTGAGTTCAATTGCCGAAGCTTTAGCAGTGGCCATTGAAACACCCAAAATCGCGTTTGCACCGAGACTGCTTTTGGTTTCCGTGCCGTCGAGTTCTATCATTGTTTTGTCAATGCCGACCTGATCAAGAGACTCAAGTCCAACGAGTTCAGGCATGATTTTTTCATTGACATTGGATACCGCCGTGATCACGCCTTTGCCAAGAAAGCGGGCCGAATCACCATCACGAAGCTCCAGGGCTTCACGCTCTCCGGTCGATGCGCCCGACGGTACCTGGGCCCGACCGATAACACCGGATTCAAGCATTACATCAACTTCAACGGTGGGATTGCCTCGCGAATCAAGAATTTCTCGCGCATGTATGTTTTCTATTCTACTCATTGTTTTTCAAAGCCTCCATGAAATTTATTTTTCTTGTTTTACGACAACCCAGAGGGACGAACGGCCGCGTTTTACCAACAGCAAAATATTCTTCCCCCGTGCCTTTTTTAATGCCGCATTAAAATCGGCCAGAGTAGTAATTGAACTGCGGTTAATCTCATTTATAACATCACCTTTCGCAAGACCGGCACTGGCTGCAACGCTGGCGGGCTCAACGGAAACAATCAGAATACCCTTGTCTTCATTCAGGCCAAGCGCCTGTACAAGCTCAGGCGTAATCTCACGGACATTCATGCCCATATCAACACTGCTGTTTTGACTGAGCATATCTGGTTCACGGTTTTCTTTTAGTTCTCCTATTTTAACGGTAATTTTCCGCGTTTTACCGTCGCGCAGCACCGTTACAGTGACTTTCTGACCAATCGGAGTTTGAGCAACCAGCATCGGCAAATCGGACATCTCACCAATATGCTTGTCATTAAACCTGATAATAATATCACCACGCTTAAGGCCGGCGGTGTCGGCAGGACCACCGGACGCAAGATCTGCGACAAGCGCTCCGCGTCCATCTTCAAGACCGAATGATTGTGCCAGATCCGGGGTTACCATCTGCACAACGACTCCAAGCCAGCCTCGCACAACCCGTCCTGAATCCTTAAGCTGCTGGACTACATTGCTGGCCAGATTGATAGGTATCGCAAAACCAATTCCAACGTTGCCCCCGCTTGGCGAATAGATCATGGAATTGACTCCCACAACCTCACCGCGCAAGTTAAAAAGGGGGCCGCCGCTATTGCCCGGATTGATTGATGCGTCAGTCTGAATAAAATCCTCATAAGGGCTGGCACCGATTTTACGCCATTTGGCACTCACTATGCCGGCAGTTACGGTTGCCTGCAAGCCGAATGGATTACCGATTGCTATCACCCATTCGCCAACATTAAGCGCATCAGAATCCCCAAATTTAGCAGCCTGAAACGTTTCTCCTTTATGAACCTTTATCTTCAATAAAGCCAAATCTGTCTTTGGATCAGTACCGACAACTTCAGCAATATATTCATTGTCTGCATAGGTTTTAACCTTGATTTCATCGGCACCGTCTATAACATGATTATTCGTTAAAATAAAGCCGGCAGGATCGATAATAAATCCTGAGCCAAGACTCTTCTGCTGAAATTCTTGATTTGGATCTCCACCAAAAAAATGCTTAAAAAAATCATCCCCGAAAAAATCACCAGAAGGGTCGCCGCGATCACCGAACGGATTTCGGCCAAACTGACTGGTTCCGGCATTAACCGTTCGCGATGAACTTATATTAACCGTTACCGGCGAGAGCTTTTCAATCAAAGGTGAAAAATCAGGCAAACCCGTCACCAAAGCCTGATCTTGAGCGCTCTCATCAGCAAACAGGATAGTGCCGGGGCACACTAGACATACAACCATTCCGAGAATAATTAACAAGCGATTACTATGAGCAATTGATCGATGCTGCATGAAGCCCTCCAAAAAAAATTACATTATGAATACTGCTGAAGCAAGCACAGTCGTACATCCTTTTTTACTGCAGATAGCCGACTGTGTTATTTCGGTTGTTTTATAAATTTAGCCACTGTTGCAATAGACTTCTTTTCTCATCCCAGCTGTTGTTTTCATCAAAGTCAATCCCAAGCGTTCACGCCGGCGTCACGCAAAGCAATCTCAAACAACTGCAAATTCATTCGAGTGGGTTCCATGCCCCTTGGTAAAGAAGACTTCCCTTGGTATTCGATTCACGTTTGACTCCTTTATAACAACATATGTGACTAACTACTTGCTGGTTTTTCCATATTAAAATAAGCATTTTAAATAATCAACTCTAAATAACGATTTTAACATGAGTTTTACAAAAAAAAACATAACGGTCCACTGACCGCAACTAATTATTTATTCGAAAATTAAAAAGGTCTTATAATATATATTATGTAAACCAACCACAATTAATCGCTTAATTTCAAGATTGTCCATATAATAAACCTTTATACCCTTCTGTTCGACAACGAGACTTTTCGCAAAAGTAAACGCTGGCCTTCTTTAGGAAAGCTTTTTGATTTCAATCCGGCTTGTTAATTAATTTGCTGCACGGATTACGATTAAGCCTTCAACCACAAATCTTTAACAACACATAGTGTGAGTCGCATATCTTGTATATAAATTTTTTGTTCTATAATCCCATATTTAAATCCATAAAAAACATTATACTCAAAAAAATGAACCTTTTTATGATATACTGTTACCAACAAATATGAATAAACGACAGTTTAATTAATTTCACACAACACATACTCCATGGCATGCAAACATTTAATGTAAACAAAATTTGTTTAAATCTATTCTGTCTTAAAATGTGCACTGTAAATCAACTCATAACGCATACCTGTTGTGCCGCCCTGCCCTGTCCCAAATACAACAGTTTTAAACCGATGATCACAGGACTTCTTGGCCCTTATTTTTTAGCGCCCAATTTCCTACGTCAGAACACCCTCATGACGCCGTAGTGAATAATTTTACTTGACATTTTTAGAACTAATTGATAAATATTTATACTTTTATGCGCAGGTTACAGGCGCGTAGCTCAGGGGGAGAGCGCTACCTTGACACGGTAGAAGTCGGCGGTTCAAAACCGCCCGCGCCTATTCATTCAAGTATTTGATAAAACCTGTGGACAAATCGTTTTTAATTTCATGCAGATAAACCTGGACGGCACGAGGACCCTCAAAAAAACGTGCCAGGAAACAGAACGTTATAATAAAACAATGGAACACATAACCATAACACTGAGCGACAATACATCCCACAGCATTGCTGCCGGCCTGCCCGCAGTAGAATTGCTTAAGGATTTCAAGGACATAAAAAATCCCGTTGCAGTGAAAATTGACAACCATGCATGTGATCTCCACACCTCCATTGACCAGAATTCACATATCGAATTCGTAGCGGCTGACTCGGTTGATGGACTCCAGATTTTACGGCATAGCGTTTCACACCTCATGGCTCACGCGGTTAAATCACTGTTCCCGCACGTAATGGTTACAATAGGCCCGGCAATAGCAGATGGATTTTACTACGATTTCGACACGCCTGAACCATTCACCCCGGATGATCTTAAGAAAATTGAAGATAAAATGCGTGCGCTTGTTAAGGAGAATATCCCGATAAAGCGCCTTGAAATGAAACGTGATGAAGCCATCAAACTTTTCCGCGAAAAGGGCGAAACGTACAAAGTTGAACTTATTTATGCGTTGCCCCCCGAAGAAACTGTAAGCCTGTATGAGCAAGGTGATTTTATGGACTTGTGCCGCGGTCCCCACCTGCCCTCAACCGGCAAAATAAAGGCTTTTAAGCTAACCAGCCTAGCCGGGGCCTACTGGCGAGGCAGTGAAAAAAATAAAATGCTGCAGCGCATATATGGGACTGCGTTCCCTGATAAAAAAGCACTGAAGGCACACCTGCAACTAATTGAAGAAGCCAAAAAACGCGATCACCGCAAACTGGGTCGTGAGTTGGACCTTTTCAATATCTACGATGAAGTCGGCGCAGGTTTAATCGTCTATCATCCAAAAGGCGCACTGTTACGTCGTCTTCTGGAGGACTTTGAAGTAAAGCAGCACTTGCGTCGCGGGTATCAACTGGTCAAGGGCCCCCAGATATTAAAACTTGAACTATGGGAAAAATCCGGGCACTTGGACAATTACCGTGAAAATATGTATTTTACCGAGGTCGAGGAAAAACAATACGGCCTTAAGCCAATGAACTGCCTCGCTCATATGCTGATTTACAATTCAACGCGGAGAAGTTACAAGGAACTGCCGCTGCGCTATTTTGAGCTTGGAACGGTAAATCGTCACGAAAAATCAGGCGTCCTTCACGGCCTCACAAGAGTTCGGGAGTTTACCCAGGACGATGCACACATCCTGTGTACACCTGAACAGCTCAATCAGGAAATTTTAAACATCATTCAGTTCATTACAGATGTAATGGAAGTTTTTGGATTTGAATTTGAAGTTGAACTCAGCACCCGGCCGGCAAAATCAATTGGAACTGACCTTGACTGGCAGCGCGCAACCGATGCACTTGAATCAGCCTTAAAGATATCCGGCCTCGGCTATAAAATAAATGCCGGTGACGGCGCATTTTATGGACCCAAAATTGATTTCAAGCTTCAAGACAGCCTGAAGCGTTCCTGGCAGTGTGCAACCATACAATGCGACTTCGTGCTGCCTGAACGTTTTGACTTGAACTATATTGGTGCCGATGGTGAAAAGCATCGTCCGGTTATGCTGCATAGAGTTATTCTCGGCTCCCTTGAGCGCTTTATTGGTATTCTGATAGAACACTATGCCGGAGCCTTTCCAGCCTGGCTAGCGCCGGTGCAGGCCCAGATAATCACCATTTCCGACGACCAGCACGCATACGCGCGTGAGGTACACGAACAGCTTCTCTCGCATGACATCCGGGCGGAGATTGATTTGCGCAACGAGCGACTGAATTTCAAAATCAGAGAAGCTCAGGTTCAAAAAATTCCATACATGCTCATAATTGGCGATAATGAGATACAAGCAGGCGGTGTAGCACCGCGCAGTCGCACCGGAAAAAATATGGGCTGCATGCCCGTTGCCGACTTTATTGCTTTGTTGCAACAAGACTGCAGCAGCGCCTTAAAAAAACTGCTATAAAACATTTATATGTTATACGGAGGATTTGACCATAGAAAAAAGAAAGCATACCAACCAAACCCCGATGAACACTGACATCAAGGCCCCCCTTTTGAGGGTTATTGACGGTGAAGGTACCCAACTCGGCATTATAACCAATCAGCAAGCGCAGACACTCGCTGCTGAAAAGGGACTCGACCTTGTTGAGGTCTCCAACAACACTGACCCACCGGTATGTCGGTTGATGGACTATGGGAAATTCAAATATCAGCAGAGCAAAAAACAACAAAAAGGTAAAAAAAAGGTCCGCAGCGTGCAGACCAAGGAAATCAAGCTGAGACCGTTTACAGGAGCACACGACCTTGAAGTTAAGGTTCGACACATACTTGAATTTCTCGACCATGGTCACAAAATAAAAGTAAATGTTGTGTTTCGCGGAAGGGAAATGCGCTTCCGCGAACATGGCGATGCTATTTTGAAGAAAGTTACAGCAATGATTGATGACAACGGCGTCATTGAACGGGAGGGGCGCGTAGAAGGCCGTAACATGGTCATGTTAGTTGCACCCCGTAAAACAACCAGTAATTAAAAAAACAGGAGTACGTGAAACAATGCCAAAAATCAAAACCCGTCGCGGCGCCGCAAAGCGGTTCTCACTGACGAAAAATGGAAAAGTAAAACGCAACAAGGCATACACAAGCCATATACTGACGTCAAAGTCAACTAAACGAAAACGTAATTTGCGACACTCGACGCTGATCAGCAGTGCCGAGCAGCGTAACATACGCCGTCTGATTCCGTATGCCTAAAAAGCGTTTACCACATTAAAGCCATTACGGTACATGATGAAGTCAACAATAACTGATTTTACTGAAAGGTAGCACCAATGCCACGCGTTAAAAGAGGATACACACTACGCCGCCGTAGAAAACGTCTGTTAAAACTCGCCAAGGGCTTTCGAGGTCCACGTGGAAACCTGTATAGAATAGCCCGGGAAGCTGTTGATCGCGCCCTGAACTTTGCCTACCGTGACCGCCGCGTGCGAAAACGTGATTTTCGCCGACTGTGGATTACCCGTATCAACGCAGCTGCGCGCATCAACGATATCAGCTACAGCCGCCTGATAGCCGGACTCACAAAAGCCAATGTCGCCATAGATCGCAAGATACTTTCAGACATGGCCATTAACGATCCTGGCTCTTTCACTCAGCTGGCTGCAATCGCTAAAGAAAATTAATTGTTTGATACGGCGTCGCCTCCTCCATCACGGGTACGGCCTATCGAAAATAATGAACGCGGACTTACAGGGCTGCAATGAGCGATGAATGCGCTACAATCAGAGCTGAATTTGAAGCGGACGTACAAAAAGCCGATTCTGAAAACGAGCTTTACCAGATCAAGAGTAAATACCTCGGACGCAGCAGTCGGCTTACCGCAATCATTAAGTCATTAAAGACCCTGCCGCCTGAAGAACGCTCCGCGACCGGCAAAACCGCCAACGCATTAAAGGTCAACCTGCAGCAGGGGCTTGATGACGCCCTTGAAGCAATGCGGCAGGTACGCAAGACCCGGTCAATCACCGCACAGGCGCCCGATATTACCCTGCCCGGCCGCATGCCAAAACTCGGGACCCTGCACCCGATTACGATTATCACTGAAAAGATAACTGCCATATTTACTGAAATGGGATTCAGTATTGTTGAGGGGCCTGAGATTGAACTCGATTTCTTTAACTTCGAGGCCCTCAATATCGCCAAGGATCACCCTGCCCGCGCCATGCACGATACCTTTTACGTATCTGACGAGCAGCTTCTGCGAACCCATACCTCGCCGGTGCAGATTCGCACCATGCAGCAGATGCAGCCGCCGTTAAGAATACTGTGCCCGGGAAAAGTATACCGCTGTGATTCTGACATTTCACACACACCCATGTTTCACCAAATTGAAGGGCTTGTGGTCGATACGCATGTAAGTTTTGGTGATTTAAAGGGGCTGCTGACCATACTCTTACAACGCCTGTTCGGCGACCAGACCGATATTCGTTTTCGCCCGAGTTTTTTTCCGTTCACTGAACCCAGTGCCGAAGTCGATATCCAGTGTGTAATGTGCAACGGTAAAGGCTGCCGCGTTTGTTCTAAAACAGGATGGATTGAAATTTTGGGCTGCGGCCTGGTAAATCCGGTTGTTTTTAAAAATGCGGGCTACGATCCCGAAGCAGTCTCAGGACTTGCGTTCGGTCTGGGTGTTGAACGCATTGCCATGCTTACCTATGGCATTAATGATATCCGATTATTATATGAAAACGACACCCGTTTTCTTGCCCAGTTTTAATGGTGTGATATGCTGCTGAGTTTACGCTGGTTACAGGAATTTGTTGAGGTAGCAATACCCGTACAGGAACTTGCTCACAGGCTGACCATGAGCGGTTTTGAAATTGAGGGTATTGATGAAATAGGTCCGCAATGGGACACGATAGTCGTCGCGGAGGTTCGTGAAAGCCTACCCCATCCCAATGCCGACAAACTCACAATCAACACCGTGCATACCGGCGAGCAGACACTGCAGATAGTGTGCGGAGCCCCCAACGTACGATCAGGCCAGAAAGTTGCACTCGCCCTGACAGGCACAGTATTTCCCAGCGGACTCGTTATAAAACGCTCTAAAATAAGGGGGCAAATTTCAGAGGGCATGCTCTGTTCTGCAGATGAACTCAGTATCGGAGAACCAGACGGCGGTATTCTTATCCTGGACAACACACTAACACCCGGAACTCTGCTGGCAGATGCGCTTGACCTGCGCGATACCGTGCTGGACGTTGGGCTTACACCCAACCGCTCTGATTGCCAGAGTGTTATAGGCATGGCCCGCGAGGTTGCTGCTATGCTTGACCAGCCGCTGCTCATCCCGACGCAAACACTGCCTGAGAACGGACCTGCAATTGCAGGCAAAATCGAAATTGATATACAGGCGCCTGAAGCCTGCCCGCGGTACTGTGCTGGATATGCCGACAACATAACCATTGAAGCTTCCCCCCTATGGATGCGGCAGCGCCTTGAGAATTGCGGCATCCGATCAATCAATAATATTGTTGATATCACCAACTATGTCCTGCTGGAATGGGGACAACCTTTGCATGCGTTTGACTACGAAAGCCTTCGCGCAAGCAAAATAATCGTACGGCAGGCAGAAAACGCCGAATCTTTTACAACCCTTGACAACGTAACACATACACTGCCTTCCGATGCTCTTATGATCTGCGACGCTGAGCAGCCTAGAGCACTTGCAGGCATTATGGGCGGCCTAGACTCAAGCATTAACGCCGGAACAACTACCGTTTTACTGGAAAGCGCTTATTTCAATCCTGCGTCTATCGCAGCAACTGGAAAAGCTCTTGGAATTAAAACTGAGGCATCACAGCTTTTTGAAAAAGGTATCGACCCAAGCGGCACACTATCAGCTTTAAAGCGGGCCGCAGCTCTCATTGTTCAGCTCAAGGCAGGATCCTTGGCAACCGGACTGATAGACCACTACCCTGCCCCCCTGCCTTCCCGGCCAGCAATTGACGTATGTATCAGCACCGTGAATAAAAAACTTGGACTGGCGCTTGATGCAGACGTTATTACCCGTCACCTCACACAACTGTATATGCACGTAACGCCCACCGGGCCTGACAATCTTGAGATTACGCCCCCTCCGCACCGCTATGACGTCAGCGCTCAGGTTGATATTATCGAAGAAATTGCACGCATGAACGGTTACGACACCATTCCTGTTACCTACCCGTTGGTAAGCCTTGCCAGTGCCGTACCAAACCTTGCGCGCGATGTGTCGCTCAAGGCCCGAAACCTTCTTGTTAACGCCGGGTTCAGCGAAGTCATTAATTACAGCTTTCAGGATCCTGAACTGCTTGCCGCGCTCCGTTTTAGCTCTGATGACGACCGGAGCAAACCGGTACAACTGCTCAACCCGCTCTCCGCTTCACAATCGGTTATGCGGACTACAATTTTGGGCAGCTTGTTACAAAATCTGCAGCACAACTTGCATGCAAGCCGTTGTGCCTCCCTGAACATCTTTGAGATAAGCAACGTTTTCCTTAAAACTGCATTCGGCACTATTGATGAAAAGCGCCGGATGGCTGGACTTGCCTACGGTACCTGCAATACGGCCACCTGGGCCCTGTCCAACCGATCGGTAGATATATTTGATATCAAAGGCTGTGTTGAAACACTGCTGCGAGGCTTAAATTTTGACTCATGTCGTTTTGAGAGCGGTAGCGACGAGCCCTATTTAACCCCCCAAACTGGCATACGAGTGTTTATCGGAGACACATACTGCGGAGTATGTGGAATTCTACATCCAGATATTGCAGAGAATTTTGATGCAGACTCTCCTGTGCATGTTTTTGAACTTGATTTTAATCAAATCTGCACATATTTTTCAGAAAAAAGAACCTACAAACCTTTCTCGCGTTTCCCGGCCGTTCAGCGTGATCTCGCTTTGATAATAGACCAGAGCGTAACGGCAGCCGAGGTATCCACTACTATTGCATCATTTAAAAACAAACTCCTCAAACAGTGGAACATATTTGATATGTATCAGGGGAAAAGCATAACCACCGGAAAAAAAAGTATCGCTTACCGGTTGACATTTCAATCCAATGAGCGGACACTGACCGATAATGAAGTTAATAAAGTCCATGACAAGCTGCTGCGCTATCTTCGTGAGCAGCTTGGCGTTGAGCTACGATAGTACCTCTAACCGCGGTGTTAAGGGAGCGCAGCTATGACCAAAGCAGATCTTATAGAATCAATTTACGAAAAAGTCGGACTTTCAAAAAAAGAATCAAGCCAGATTGTTGAGCACATTTTTGATCTGATACGTTCGCGACTGGAGAAAGGCGATAAAGTTAAAATTTCAGGTTTTGGTAATTTTACCATCCGTGGAAAAAATGTCCGTCGTGGCCGCAACCCCCAAACAGGTGCTGAAATCAAGATTGCCGCACGAAATGTGTTAACGTTTAAGGCAAGCCCGGTGCTGAAAAAATTTCTAAACTCATAGGATCTTACCGTACCCGGCAAGAATTGATAACGCTATGACCAATGCTGCAAAACAGAAATTGAAAACCATGAGCACAGCCTCACTGCCCGATAAACTGTACTTTAAAATTGGCGAGGTCAGTACGCTCACAGGCATTGAGCCTTACATCTTGCGATATTGGGAATCTGAGTTCAAGTTGATTAAACCGTACAGAACTAAAACAAACCAACGCCTTTATCGCAAAAAAGATGTTGAGGCAATTATCAAAATAAAAAAAATGCTGTACGAACAAAAATTTACCATTGCGGGCGCTAAAAAGAGACTCAAGGAAAGCCCAGAACAACCCCCGCAAAGCCAACCGGCGCTGGGATTAATCAACCCTGAATACGTAGACGCTCTCAAATCTACCCGCAAGGAATTGAATGACCTTGTTACCCTGTTGGAAAAACCATTATAAACAATAATCCATCCCCACACACCCTGAGCTAAATCAGCCATACAAAAGCTTGCGGGCGATGTAGAAGGAGTACAGAATGACTCAACACGACATACGACTCATCGACAAGGACGACCCACAAACTTTAACGGCGATCATCAAAGAAATAAAAAAAACAACGCCGGATGCCGGGGACAAATATGAAACCTTTGTCGTTACCCATGAAGCGATTAATCTCAAGGCAAAACTAACCCTCAAGAAACGAAACCATGCCCTGCAGTCATCCGGCCAGGTGGATGAAAACGATGAGGAATATACCAATAAAAATAATGATGGACTTGGTCTGTAATACCGCAGATCGCCAAACACGCTCAGTAAATTGCACACACAATCGTATCTGCACAGCATTGGCAATAGCGCCGATGCAACTGTACATGTCACACTGACACAAAACTTCATTTAACAGCATATGCCAACATAGCTGTTAACCCCAAAAAACGTGTAATGGCCCTTACAACACCCGTGCACGGGGTACCTATAACTGCGAAAGCGCAATCACAACCCAAACCGCACGACTACATGCGTTAGCGACAGAACAAAATTGCTATCAAGAATTACACCGCGTTAAACACGCACGTGCCGCCGGAGCAAAAAGTTTATAGGATCAATAACCCACAGAACCCACCCTGAGAAATCAAACGTACCCAAGGACACTGCATGGAATTCTCGATTGAAATCATACAAGAATCAGAATTTGTCCCTCTGGCAGAGAAAGCCTCACAGGGCTTACTCAAAGTCGCAGCATGTTTTACGAAAAACACCAATGCCAGGCTTAGCAAAAAGGACCTGGTTGCCCTTGTCAAGGAATCCATAGAGCTTGAGGACTTTCTTGATGATCACGGTGCGCGCAGCAATAAAAACTGGTTGTATTTTGGTGAAATTGTTGCCTCCCTTCGCGGAATTGCCGGTATTGCCTATATGATTAATCATATATTGAGTAGGTTGAAATTTTATGATCTCCATGAGAAAAGCATTGACTCTTTTATCCGTGACGCCGAAAAACGACTTATCTTCCTGAACAAATCACTCCTTGCTCTTTTTAAAACACTTACAGACGAAGCGCGCAGACTCAACCTCACCATTCCTAAACCCGACAGGCACGATGCAGAGTTTGATGAACGTATAGTTGTGAAGGTGTTACCCAGCAACAGAGATCAAGAGGATGTAAGCGATATACATGAATACATTTTCCGGGTCTCTTCCAAGCTCGTTGATGCGGTGAAAGCATCTCAAGCCGTATTTATAGAGAATAAAATACCGAAAAAAAGCCTTCGAGGCGACATTATACCGGAACGCATTAATGAAGAGACCTTGCGGCATCTTGAAATGCATGTTCATAATGCTCAGTCAATGTATGATACATACATTCAGAAAACACCGCTGGAGTCCGAAAATCCTCAACTACGAGCGTTACGCGGTTATATATCGGTTTCACTGCACCTGCTTAGTATTGCCAAAGAACTCACCCATTTTTATGAACGACACGAAAGCAGTATCCGACAGGAAATTACTCACAAAAAAATGGCGCTCTTAATAAAACATACCGACATTTTGGAGACTATTGTCAATTTTGCGCTCTTTTACTACACTATTTTTATCTCCCGAACCGAACAGCTTGCCAATGAAATTCTGGCACAATTCACCATTACCACAACGGCAACAGTTCCCGTACCCGAAGGCCTTGGTTTTCATTTGAGGCCCTCAACGCTTGTTGCTAAAATCGCCATTCACCATGGTGGTTCTGTTACTATGAAATTACAAGGTAAGGAATTCGATGCCACCAGCGTTATTGATATAATGTGGGCTGGCGGTATGATTAAAAAAGAAGGTATCAGCGAAGTTGACTTTGCCGGGGGGAAGAGCGCGGTAGATGACCTCATCGCATTAGCACAGGCTAATTACGGGGAGGATACACTCGGAAACAGCACTGCTTTGCCGGATGCCCTCAAGTATCTACGTCAGAACTAAATCAGTATTCGTTCATCTGTATACAGTTGTGAATATATCCTGCCAAAGTATGGATGCTGTCAATTTACGATAGTGATTGGCCCGCGCATAAAAGCCCCGCCCCTGCGTGCGGGAGGTTGACAGATACTTACTGCGCCACTAACCCAAGCTCATAATGCATCCGCTTTTTAACATAGTGGACTGTTTCGGAAAGACAGTCGGCAGAAATAAGTCCAGAGTTGACAAGTTCCACCAACGATTGCGGGTACTGTGCATTCTTGCAATAAAAAGCCTCAAGCGCATACTGTGTTCGCTGTAAGTCAAGACTGTCAAAACAAGCCGCAAGATGTGACTGGGAATGGTTGTGTCCAACTACCGCAGGCATGATACTGCTGGGGAAACCCGTTGGCAGAAAAAAGGCTACAATAAAGATCAAAACCAGTAGTACGTACATTCCCGGGCCCAGGAAACGTTCAGTAACGCTGGAGTACTGTTCCGGAGCAAGGGTTGCCTTGCTGGCCCCAAGCTTTATTATACCGTCTTGTAACAGTTCAACCAGTATTTTACAAGCCGCATATCTTCCTAGCAGGCTCCCGTCAACGATTTCCTGAACGTTGCGTCTACCGTCAATTAACTGGTAGACTGGCAGTTCATCCAACTCAATATCATCCGCAGAGTGTCCTTCGGTTAATTCAAAAAGTACCTCAAGCGAAGGAATTACTTTTAGTATCTCAGGCCATTCGTCTATCATCCGCAGGACATCAAGAAGAATCGATTGTACACCTGGTATATTTTTGAGGACACCTTCTTTTTTAAATTTATCTGTAATGAATCTGTACTGACCGTCAAGCCATTGTAAAATATCAAAAAATGTTTCAATCGTCTGCGTGAACAGCGCCTGCTGTAAAACCTCCTGTTGTATAAGTCCATCTCGTACCAGGATTTTCCCCAAGTACTCAAACGAATCCCCCTGATGATCAAGTGCTGAATCAATCTGCTGCCGGGTCACATAACCACCCCGAAGAAGCATTTCTCCCAAACGGTCGGTATGCTGACTTGATCGGGTCTCAATGACTGATCCATTCAAGAAATAAATTTCAGCCGATTCATTTGCTCGTTCAACAAGCAGAGTACCGGTTTTTTGCTGTTGGGCCAGTAATTGCAGTATGTCTGCAATCCCAAAATCCTTCAGCTTTCCTTCAAGTGACATTAATCTTCACCATGTTACTGTTTGAAAAAAACATTGATCATCGGTAGTGTTCAGGAGTCGAGCCCGAGACTCATTAAAATAACGTTATCCTCAATCTCAGCGCTTCGGACGGTACGAACATGGGCGCGCAACACAAACCATAGACTGGCAGCAAGCAATGCGCATAGGCCGACAGACACAACCCTGCCGTAGACAAGGTCACACCAGGGACCACCGAAAATGAACAAAAAAAGGCTCTGGTTGATTAGCCAGAAAAATATAAAGGTAAACACCGTTCCCTGTATAAAACGCCCCTTGAGGACATGAGCCATTCCAGGCAGGAATATGCTGAACAAGGTTATCCAACGCCTGAATATGCGGACATATGTAAAAATTTGCAGTTTTTTTGCTTCTTTTTGTTTAAAGGTAAGCTGCTCCTGTTTCTTCAAAAAATTCTGACATTGCAGGCACAGGATATCCGTGTCGATATTGCGCTGGCATCGCTGACACATAATTTTGCCGCACAGGGTACATTTCGCGGCTAACCGCACGGATCCCTTATCACCAAAAACAAGATTGAGAAGCAGCAGCACCAGAACAGCTAAGGTCCCAAAAGGTAAACTCAGGCCGGCAAAGAACAAATCCCAAATGCTGGTTATCAAATAAGGCCGTTCCAAGAACTCTTTAAACCCTCGTATCCAAAGATCCTTACGGGGAATGGTCTCGTCAATGAGCAGACGGTTGTAGTTCTCTGAGTATATGTCAAGAAAGATTTCCACACGTTTGCTGTCAAGTCGTTTGGCCTCTACAAGGCTTCGCTCGGCATCTTTAAACATAAATTTTTGTTGATAGGCGCGCGTAAGATTAAAATGCGCTGCCGCGCTCAGGTCCGGTGCAGCAGCTATGGCCGCCTTGTATTTTTCAACCGCCTTTTCCCACTCTCCCATCGCATAATAAACATTACCAATATTTATACAGACTCTATAGTCAAAAGGATTTTTCTTGATTAACCGATTATAGTAACTGAGTGCGGTTGTATAATTCTGTTCACGCTTGTTCACTAACCCGGCGCTAAAAAGCAGTTCATAATCGTCAGGATTTCGCACGACATCCTGCTCGAAAATATCGATATCGTATTTTGTATAGTAACCATAGTTTGCATTCCACAACCGCTGCAATGTATCCGTCTGCGGAATAAAAAGACAATATGAACAGCCGACAATGATTAAGGGAAGTACAAATACAAACAGGAGAACAAGAATACCGATACAGGCACGCTCCTTTACATTATGATACGTCCAGAAAAGCATGAGCCAATACGGAAAGAGCCAGGCAATAGAGAAACCAAGCAGCAGAGGAAACACGCACAAGAACACGAGCAGTACAACTGCTGAATGAGCCGGTAACGCCTTCGGCAGAATATGGCGCAAATCATGCAATAAAAGACGACTATTGCGGACAAGACTGATCAGTGCAATACCGGCAAAAGTCATCATCAACGTAGCACCAAGCACCGCAAGCTGTATGAATGCAAAAAAAGACAGCTCGTTAAGCGTATGGAATTTTTGCAGAAAACCGTTGAACATCCCGCTCAAGAGGCGGTGTATCCCCAGGCGATTGGTTTTCCAAAGCACAGAACTTTCATGTAGAGTTGCCGCCGGAAAATCGGGGGCTACCCGTCGGGCATATTCAGCGCAATTCAAGGCTGTGGTAGGGTAACCGTCAGAAAGCTGTTGTTTTGAAGTACTGATAAGTAACAGAGACAGCGGTATGAAATTTCTTATACCATTGTCAAGTTGAGCCTGATACAGGGTTTCCAAGTATTCGGATACATTCTGTGTGGCGATAGCCTGATCCAGGGCCACACTATCAATCTGGATAGCTGCGTGTGCACTGCCGACGCCAAAAACACAACACAGTCCGAGAACTATGGCAATTGTAAAGCGTTCACACAATCTTTTCATATCCCGACGGCAATACATGAGAGCCCTCTCCCAATCGTTCAGCTAATGGAAAAATCATCAAATGATACAGTGACCGTGACAGTGCACATCTGGCCGGTTTGGGGGTCTTTGAACTTTAAAGGTACATTGATGGCCTTGTTTGTAATTTTTTGTGGCGCTCCACATTCCTCCAGAGTGAATGAAGCAGCTGGTGGTGCCGCAACTTTGTCTTTCGCAAGATCCGGAGGATCAAAAGGGAGTGTGGAGCCGCTATCAGGAGTCTGCGATGTGCCTGCTGCTGCGCCGGATAACGGCAACGTCCGCGCAACATCCTCCCGGTCGGTTTCTGTCGCGGGAAGTTCAAATGGGGCTACGTCAGGGGGCGTAACCGCGCTCTTAAGAGCGTCAAGTGAGGGTACGGATTCATCATCCGGCTCCTCGGCTTGAATGCTGCCACCTTTAGGCATCGAATCCATCACCGGCATATCATCAAGGGCACTGATGCCGGGTACGCGGGAGCGATCTTGCGTTTTGGCAGCAGCTCTGTCAAAACTTGAAAGCGATGGCTCCAAATTTGCTGCCGGTGTTTTTTCTAGCGGGTTAAAATCATCATCGGCAATGATTTTTATAACGGGTCCATCATCATCGTCAAAGGACAAGGGTGCCGATGATGGTACGGGAGCAGCTGGCGGCTCTGGTGCCTGAGGCGGCGTTGACGTAGGCAGCGGTGCGGGTGCAGCGGTCTCCTCCTGGCGCTGACGCCGACGTTTTTTTGCTCCTCCGGAACTGTCCATTTGCTTGAAAACAAGTTTACAACATGCGGTCAGAGTTTCGATAACGCCGGTTCCATCAATCGCACTGGCAGCAAAATGCGGAACCTTATTGGAATTGATTTTCTGTTCCAACTCAGCTACCGGCAGAATATTGTCCATGTCGCGCTTGTTATACTGCATCACAAACGGAATAGTGCTCAAATCCTTCTTATAGTAATTGAGATTTTCATTAAGATCCTGCAGGCTCTCAATGTTCTCATCCATTTTGGATGCCTGTGAATCTGCCACAAAGACTACGCCGTCAACGCCGGTCAATACAGCCCTGCGCGTCAAGGCATAATAGACCTGCCCGGGAACCGTATAGACATGAAAGCGTGTTTTAAAACCCTTCACATCCCCGAGTTCAATCGGCAGAAAATCAAAAAACAGTGTGCGATCATCCTTGGTTGCCAGTGACATGATATCACCGCGTTGTGTCGGCGCAAGCATTTTATGTACGCATTGAACATTGGAGGTTTTTCCGCACAGTGCCGGACCATAGTACACAATCTTAATATCTATTTCTCGTTTAGCAGCATTGAATACGGCCATGATACTGTACCCCTTTGTGTGATTAGCGTGTTGTCAACTGTTTCACTTCCATTGCAACAGAACGATAATTTTGATCGATAGAGTATATTTTCTTGAAAACCTTAAGCGCTTTTTTGTAGTCCCCGCTGTACTTGTAGATCAGTCCGGACTGATACACCAGATCAAGTTTTTCCTGATCGCTTACCCCCTCAACCATAAGGGCGATTTCCACCACTTGCTGAGCAAGTTCAAACTTCTTTGTCTGTATATAGCAGTCAACCAACCGTTTACAACACTCAACTTTTTGGGTCACCCCTTCAAGAGCAAGCGTGTACTCGTGAATTGCCTGTTCTGTTTGATTGCAGCGCTGGTACGCCAGCCCAAGGTTATAATGAAATGCAGGCGTATCCTGATCGGGATGTGTCTCCATAATTGTTTTAAGCTGCTTAAACACCTCATCAGGTCTCAGCTCATCAACATCTGCGGGTTGATCTTCATTTTCATTGAAGGTGAATTCCATGTCATCATCGTCTGTAAGGGCCGTCTGCAGGTCAAAAAACCCCTCATTGCCAAGTTGAATGCTTTTAACAATGTTAGTGGATCCATGGTCGGTAAGATGCCACTTGTCCTTGGGCCCTGCCTTCAGGGTTTTTTTCTCATCCATATCTTTTGTTGTTAAGAATTTTTCAACCTTCTGTTTGAAAAATTCATTGTTCGGATCAATTTCTTTTATCTTCTGGAGAACCTGAGTTGCCTCATACTCAAGTCCGCTGGAATGATAATACTCGGCAAGCCTTTCAAGTACGGATACCCCGTCACCGACAAATCCGTTACGCAGATGCAAATTGGCGAGCTCAGTATAGATTTCGACTCGATCATGAGCAATAGAAAGCGCGTGCGTATATATGGCTACGGCAATTTGCAGGAGGCGTTTTTCCTGATATGCGCGGGCTGCCAAAATATATTCATCAATCGCCTCTTTTTTTCTATTATGCTCAAGATACAACTCAGCAATCTTGACATGCACCCGGATGTCATTGGGATTATCAGCCACTGCACGCTGATATTTGCTGAGCATCTCCTGGAATGCATCTTCAGGAGATCGTTTTTTAAAAAAAGAAATTTTCATGTAAATACGAATTAAAATAAAATGTTTTTAACTTATGAATAGCTTAATATATATTAAATCAGTATGATTGGAAAGAATTTTTATCGTTATTCTATTGACCTGCGCACTGTTTTCAGATATGTTTGTGACATTCATCAGGCCCCTAACCAAACTAACTTATTGATAATGTTATACTAATTAATATCGGTCAAAGTCCATCCCACATTAATATATGAATATAAATACTAAAAACCTGCCAATTCGTATAATTTTATTAATAGCTCTCTGCCTGCTGGCCGGAATTGGATGCGCAAAGAAATACACCCCTCCCGTTGTGGTTTTCATGCCCGAGCGCATCATTGATGAGTTTAGCAACATGCGAGAGCATGAAATCGTGTCCCGTGCCTGGATTAGAAGAGGATTTGCGCTCAGCAATTGTCGCAGTATCGATATTAAACCGTTAACTGACTCAAATCAGACCCCGCAGCCAGCAGTTGTTAAGCGCATTCAAGAGGGTTTGCACGATATACTCAATGATCGCATAAACAAAAACGGGGAACTCGATGTAATTGTATGGACCAACGTTATTGACGTCAAAGTTAAACCGGGACGAATTAAAGGCTGGTTTGCCGGTTTTGATGCCATGCCGTATATCGAAATTGAAATTGTCCTAACCGATAGCACAACTGGCTTACCACTGGTAAAGGTTATCCACTTTCGCCGTCATAAAAAGTCACTCAAGACCGCAGTGACTACCATTTTAGGCGACCTCAGGAAATTCTTCTCTACGGCCCTATGACCGTTCAAATAAAAATTTGTGGAATAACCTGCATATCTGACGCACAGTGCGCATGCACGCTCGGCGCAGATTATATTGGAATTGTAGTCAATATAGCGGGTTCTCACAGATCAATTTCGATACAACAGGCAACCGAAATAAGCGTAGGCATACCCAAACCAGTGCTGCTGATGGAAGGCCCCATCAAGCCGATCAATACCGCACTGTGTCGAATCAAACCGCATGCCGTCCAGCTTATCGGCCCGTACACGCCTGAAGACATTAAGAGCATCAAAGAGGAGACCGGCGTTAAAATCTGGAAGCCCGTCCGCGTGCCTCGCAGCAACGATGGCATGAAACATAATTTCGAACAGCAGCTTGCTGAACTTCAACACGTTGCAATCGATGCAATAGTACTGGACACACTGGTACCGGGACACAAAGGCGGCACCGGACAAACCTGCGATTGGAATACAGCTGCCAGAATTGTACACTCTGCAAATCTACCCGTTTTTTTGGCTGGGGGTCTCACTCCGGAAAACGTTGCTCAGGCGGTTGCTGAAGTTAAACCATATGGAGTCGACGTGAGTAGCGGCGTGGAGAGCAGTCCGGGCCATAAAGACCTGCAAAAGGTTTCAGGTTTCATACAACAGGCCAATGAATCGCAAAGGCCATAGCCGTAACAAAACGACGTCATCAGAACAATACCTTCAAGGAGTGTTATTAGCGTGATTGTATCATTGATTAAAAAAATATTCGGCACAGATAACCTGCGAGAATTAAAACGTCTTCAGCCGCTTGTTAATCAAATCAATGAGCTTGAAGTCGATTTTGAACAAAAAACCGACGATGAGCTCAAAGCAATGACCCCCCTGTTCCGTGAGCGGCTCAAACAGGGTGAAACACTTGATAGCCTGCTTCCTGAAGCATTCGCAACGGTGCGCGAAACATCACGAAGAACGCTTGACATGCGACCCTTTGATGTACAGCTTATCGGCGGCATCGCCATGCATCAGGGCATAATTGCAGAGATGGCAACCGGTGAAGGAAAAACCCTTGTTTCAACCCTGCCTGCCTATTTAAATGCGTTGACCGGCAAAGGCGTGCATATCATTACTGTCAATGATTATCTAGCAAAGCGTGACTCTGAATGGATGGGCACACTTCATAGATTTCTTGGGCTGACCGTCAGCGTTATTCACCACGGCATCTCACAAGAGGAACGTATCAGTGCGTACAAGGCTGACATCACCTACGGAACCAATACTGAATTCGGGTTTGACTTTCTGCGCGATAATATGGCCCTGCAGGCTGATATGCAGGTTCAGCAGGGATATAATTTTGCTATTATTGATGAAGTTGACAGCATACTGGTTGATGAGGCCCGTACACCATTAATTATTTCCGGGCCTGTCGAGCGCACTGGTAAGCAGTATTTTCAAGACTTAAAAACACCGGTAGAGCATCTGATGCGCAGCCAGAGCCAGCTTGTGAGTAAACTGCTCAATGATGCCGAAGCCCTTCTTCCGGACAACGAATATGAAGCCTGCCAGCACCTGCTAAAAGCCAAACGCGGCGCTCCTAAAAACAAGCGCCTGATGAAGCTTATTAAAGACGGCCCGCTCAAAAAAATAATCGATCAGATTGAAATGGACAACATACGCGACAAGACCCTGCATGACGTCGATGCCGAGCTGTTCTTCAGTATTGATGAACGCTCAAGCACGATTGACCTTTCTGACCAGGGGCGCCTGGCACTCTCACCGCAAGACCCTGATTTCTTCGTGCTTCCCGACCTGAGTATGTCAGAAGAACTGGCTGACTTGAGTGATGACGAGCGACTTGTAAAACAGCAGCAACTTGAAAAGGATTTTTCCGAAAAAAGTGAGAAACTGCAAAATGTATCCCAACTGCTGAAGGCTTACTCGCTTTTTGAAAAAGATATCAATTACGTTGTCAATGAAGGCAAGGTTCAAATAGTTGATGAGTTCACCGGCCGCATCCTGCCGGGCCGCCGCTACAGTGACGGACTGCATCAGGCTATTGAAGCCAAAGAGGGCGTACGCATTGAAGCCGAGACCCAGACCCTAGCATCCATTACTATACAAAATTATTTTAGAATGTATGCCAAGATCTCCGGCATGACCGGTACAGCTGAAACCGAAGCGCCTGAATTTATTAAAATTTATAAACTCAAAGTTCTTGTCATCCCCACAAATAGACCCGTGCGCCGTATTGATTATACCGATGTTGTGTATAAAACAAAAAAAGAAAAATACAAGGCCATCATTGATGAAATAATCAGGATGAATGAAATGGGCCGCCCGGTTCTGGTCGGCACCGTTTCGGTTGAATCATCTGAGCTGCTGAGCCGCATGATTCCAAAGCGGATCAAACACTCGGTCCTGAATGCCAAGCGCCACCAGGAAGAAGCAACGATCGTGCTGAATGCCGGTCAACCCGGTGCCGTGACCATCGCTACCAACATGGCAGGACGCGGAACCGATATCAAACTGGGCGAAGGAGTCGTACGCTGCAAAAGCTGCTGTTATTTATGCGAAGCTGATAAAAATTGCAGCGAGTGCCCTGACCCGGTTAAACAGGGCAAAAAAATGAGCGACTGCAAAAAAGATATGCCCTGCGGCCTGCACATTATCGGCACCGAGCGTCATGAATCACGCCGGATTGATCGCCAGCTGCGCGGTCGTTCCGCCCGTCAGGGCGATCCCGGATCATCACGTTTTTTCCTCTCACTCGAGGATGACCTGCTGCGCATTTTCGGGGCCGATCGCATTTCCGGAATCATGAACCGTTTCGGCATGGAGGAAGGTGAACCGATAGAACATAAGCTGATTACCCGTGCCATTGAGAATGCACAAAAACGGGTCGAAAACCGGAACTTTGAGGTCAGAAAACACCTTCTGCAATATGATGATGTCATGAACAAGCAGCGCGAAATTATATATGCGCTGCGCAATCGTGCACTGCATGATGCATCGCTTGAGGATTTAATTCAGCAACACATTGATGAAATTGCCCCGGGGCTCTGTGATGAATATTTTCATGAAGGCATACCTCCCGAGGAAATCGATATCAAAGGTTTCAAAGAGGCTGTGTTCAAGCATTTCGCCACGCCTCTGTGGAATACCCCTGAAGAATTGATAAAGGCTAAGCCCGAAGAACTTGAGCAGCTTGTACTTGACGCCATCGACGTAGTGTACCATAAGCGCGAAGAGCAGTTCGGAACCGAAATGATGCGCCAGATTGAAAAATGGGTTTTCCTACGCGTTCAGGACGAACTGTGGAAGGATCACCTGCTTGACATGGACCATCTGCGTGAAGGAATAGGCCTGCGCGGTTATGCTCAACAGGATCCCCTGCGCGAATACCAAAAGGAAGCCTATGACCTGTTCCTGAAATTTGACAGTAGTATAAAAATAGAATTCATCGAAAAACTCTTCACCGCTCAAATTATGCCGCGGGAAGAAATGCATGAGCAGAAACAGCAAAAAAACATTATTCTTGGCCGCGGTAAAGATCCTGACCAACAGGAGAAAAAGCCCATCAAGCGCCAGCAGCCCAAAGTCGGCCGGAATGAACCCTGTCCCTGCGGCAGCGGAAAAAAATATAAAAAATGTTGCGGGCAGTAAGATATAGTTATAAAATTATTTGCAATAATAGACATATAGGCTGACAACCCAAAAAGGTACTTAGGCCAAGGAAGTCACAAAATATGCAGAAATATCCTATCCGACAGGGCATCCCAGGATTTAAATTTTCAGCTTTACGGGCCGGCATTAAAAAAGACAACGGCCTTGATGTCGGACTTATTATCAGTGATCGCCCTTGTGCTGTCGCCGGTGTAGTCACCCGCAACAGCGTTAAAGCAGCACCGGTGCTTGACTGCTCAAAAAAAATTAAAAGCGGTGTTGCCCGGGCCATTCTTGTAAACAGCGGCAATGCCAACGCCTGCACAGGAGAAAAGGGATTACAGGCGACTGATTGTACCTGCGCGGCACTTGCAACCCAACTCGATATCAAAAAACAGTGGATCCTGCCCTGCTCTACCGGCGTGATCGGAGTTCCGTTGCCGGAGGGAAAAATTATTGATGCGCTGCCTGGCCTCATCACCGCTGCAACCCCGTCACAAGCTGCCGGATTTGCAGAAAGCATCCTCACAACGGATACCTGTATAAAAACTATTTCTGTGCGCGAAAAAATTAATGGCCACTACGTACATGTCTGTGGCATTGCCAAGGGATCCGGCATGATTATGCCGAACATGGCAACCATGCTGGCATTTATCATCACGGATGCCGACATTGATGATTCACTGCTTCGCACCATGCTGCGTGAAGAGAATGAACTTTCATTTAATCGTATCTGCGTTGACGGTGACATGAGCACCAATGATACTGTTCTTGCCATGGCAGGCGGTAAATCGGGCATAAGTATAAAACGCAACTCTAAACGCTATGCACCTTTTCGTGCCATGCTCAGAAGGGTTATGCAGGAACTTGCGCTCATGATCGTCAAAGACGGAGAAGGTGCAACAAAATTACTACGAATCAACGTTGCTTCTGCCCGTACAGATGCTGACGCTAAAAAGGCTGCTATGCAGGTAGCACGCTCATGTCTTGTAAAAACAGCCTTTTTTGGCGAAGACTTCAACTGGGGGCGCATTATCGCCGCAGTCGGCCAGTCCGGGGCTGCATGCACACCAGAGCGTATTAGCATGCATTTCAATACTATTCTTGCGGTTTGCGATGGACAGGCAGTTCCCGGGAATCAAAAACGACTTGCACAAATAATGAAAAAGAAAGAAATTAAAATCAATATTGATCTTGCCAAAGGCACCAAATCCTGTGAAGTGCTCACCTGCGATTTAAGTTATGACTATGTGAAAATCAATGCTGACTACACGACATAAAGCCACAGACAGCACAAGCCTTTAACCTGTATTCACTCATTACAGCAGGCACTATGAACGAACAGGAATGGGAAGAACACTACCGCACTGCCGCAAAAACCACACCGCAACCCTCTGATACACTGCTGACCGACAACCGCAAGCTTTTAACCGGCGGCACTGCTCTTGACATTGCCATGGGCAGCGGACGAAATGCTTTTTATCTGGCTGAGTGCGGATACCGAGTCATCGGTGTTGACCGCGCCGAATCAGCCGCACGCCTTGTTCAAAGCACCGCCCGCGAGCGAAGACTCACCATTGATACCGTGGCCGCCGATATGCTGGAGTTTGATCTCGGCACTGAACGTTTTGACCTGATAGCGAATTTTTATTTCCTCGAGCGTGAGCTGATCCCCCGCATCAAGCAGAGCCTTAAACCACACGGTTTGATTTTTTTTGAAACCTTCACCAGCTATCAAATTCCTCGTGATGATCCCCGTTACCGAAAATTCCTGATAGACCCTAACGAGCTTCTGACCATGTTCAGCGATTTCTTTATTATGTATTACTTTGAACGTGTTAAAGGCAGCAAGGCAGTTGCCAGTATGATTGTGAAAAAGGTTTAACGTTTTATATTTCCCCGAGAGGAGTGCACTATTATGGCAGACAAAGATATCATTGAAGAGTTTCGCAACGATGAAGAGATGAACGATGATGATATTGTTGCCCAGATAATGAATATCGTAAACCGCTTTTATCAGCAGGCCACCATTACGGATGTTAAAGGCACCTGCCCCTACGGCCACTGCAAGGGCGATACGTTCAAGATCACCAGTATGAATAGCGACGGCCTGTGCGGCGCAATGTATCAGGCCGTACACAGTCAAATCGTTACGCTCCATCATGGCGGTAATCTACAGTGGAGCAAAGATCCTGAAACGCACGGCGGGGTATGCCCCGAAGGTGTCGTACACCTTAAGGTTAAACGAGTGGCAAAAAAAGACCGGGAATTTTTCAAAACCGGTACAAAGACCGTTGATATGACCAATAAGAATTTTCCCGGTCTTGACAAATACAGAATTTATCTGGAAGTCCTAAGCATTGCCAACAACTGTGTGTGGGGTCATAAGGAAGGCGATAGATTTGAGCTGGATGCCTTTAACGTCGGCACTTGCTGCGGTTTTATGTATCGCGGTATTTATCACTATATCAATCTTCTACTCTCAGGCGGCGGACTGGCCTGGGAAGGTGACAAAAACATCATTCACGGATGCTGCCCGGATCCCTTTAACCAGCTCACCTACCGTTTGATTCGTGAGGAACGATAGACTCCAACTGCTCCTTGAGGCACCTGGACTTGCATCCGGGTGCCTTTTTAATTGGCGCGCAATACACGTTTCGAACATGTGACATTTGGATTTGCAAAGTAATAAAAGATAAGAAATTCAAGGTTTTTAAACAACGTAACTGTGCAATAGTTTGAAGTAAAACGCAACCTATACGCAACTTGAGTGTTGTCAGGCATAAAAAAAGCACCTAGAATTTCTTCTAAGTGCTTGATTTTACTGGTGCGCCATACATGATTCGAACATGCGACCTTCGGATTCGTAGCCTCATCTACATGCTCGGCGGTAAAAACTGAGCAGCGGAGGCTAGCCTTGCGCTAAAGCATTTTTGAGCGGGGGCGACAGTATTCTTTCCCAAAACAGTATGCGGCAGAATGCCGGTATTAACCGTCCATATCTCTTCTCCACCAGAAAGCAAGGGCTATCGCCCGCCTAGCAGCTCACACGCAGCACATGCGCCGTGCAGCTATATGTTCCCCAAATGACCGGCATACGACCGGCACACAATAATCTCAACCTGAATATCAACTAATCCCTTTTCCACAATGCAGACAGATCCCCTCCCCTTTGTTACGCTGGATGGCTTCGACAACTTCAGCACCGAGTATTTGATTCAGCGGTGTTGCCATAGAATCCCACGACTACTTCAGGTTCAGGATTGATCGTTTGCCAAGTTGCGCCCAGGGTTTGGGTTCGACTCCCTCTACCTCAACCACATAAACGTTTTAACATAACCACACAGGCAGGGTCTTCATCGGCTCTGCCTTTTTTATTAGGCTCAAAGCCGCCTTATATGATTGTGCTGTACTTCAATAGATAAAATGTTATGCTTACCGAAACCCCAAACAATAAAGCTTCTTAAATCATCGGTGAGGGCCTCAAGCTATGTTTAAGAAAATCATTTGTGCACTATCGATCTGTCTATGGATAATGGTAGGGAGCGCCTGGGCGCAATGCCCGGATGGCTCTTCCCTCTCCGTTGATTTCTGCTACAGTGTGTCCGGTGGGGCTACGATTACCGTTAGCGAATATATCGGTTCTGGCGGCGATGTCGTCATTCCTGAAACCATCGACGGCATGCCGGTTGAGAGCATCGGAAGTTCTGCATTTAGGGGTTGCACCAGCCTGACCAGCATCACCATACCTGACGGTGTTACCATCATCTGGAATTCTGCATTTAGGGATTGCACCAGCCTGACCAGCGTTACCATACCTGACGGCGTTACCAGCATCGGGAATTATGTATTTAGGGATTGCACCAGCCTGACCGATGTAACCATCGGAAACGGCGTTACCACCATCGGGGATAGCGCATTTGAGCAGTGCACCAGCCTGACCAGCGTTACCATACCTGACGGCGTTACCAGCATCAGGAATTATGTATTTAGGAAGTGCTCCAGCCTGACCAGCATCACCATACCCAACGGCGTTACCACCATCGGGAGTGGAACATTTATGCAGTGCACCAGCCTGACCAGCATCACCATACCTGACGGCGTTACCACCATCGGGAGTTCTGCATTTGCGCGCTGCTTCAACCTGACCGATGTAACCATTGGAAACGGCGTTACCACCATCTTTAGTTATGCATTTGATTCTTGCTACAGCCTGACCAGCATCACCATACCTGACAGTGTTACCAGCATCGGGTGGAATGCGTTTTTGGATTGCATCGGTTTGACTAGCGTGACGATCGGTAACAGCGTTACCAGCATTGGGGACTATGCGTTTCAAGGTTGCTCCTCTTTGTCTCTTGCATATATCTTTGGAAACGCACCTTTAATGGGGGTATATGTTTTTCGTGACACCGCCCCCGATTTCACTATTTTGTACAAAGCCTGCGCCGCAGGGTTTACAAGTCCCACTTGGCAAGGTTATCCTGCTGGGATATGCGTAGACTGTGATGACGATGGAATTGTTGATGCAGTAGACTGTGATGACGACGGAATTGATGATGCAGTAGACAATTGCCCAGATTTATTCAACCCGGGTCAGGAGGATGCTGACAGTGACCACATAGGTGATGCCTGCGACAATTGCCCAGATTTATTCAACTCGGGTCAGGAAGATGCTGACAATGACGGGTTAGGCAATGTATGTGACAATATATTTAATGGCAGTTTTGTTATCTATGATAATAACGACGTTGCTGCCCTTGCAGGTCATACAGAAATAACAGGAACTCTTTCGATTGGCAGTACTTCAGATGCCGCAACTCTAACTTTGAGCACATTTGAAAATCTTTCAGGGCTTGAAAGTCTGACCAGCGTAGGAGGAAATCTAGAAATATTACAAAACGGAGCTCTGACAAGTCTCTGCCATTTATATAATTTAAATGTTGGTGGTGACAACTTGTATATTTACAACAATACATCGCTTTCCATGGATGATGCATATGCCCTAGAGACACAACTGAGAAGTAATGGTTTTACAGGTACTTCTGTTGATATTAGTGATAACAGAGGCTCAGGGATGTTCAGTTGCAGACCATATATTGAGGATGCTGACAGTGATGGTGCTGTGGATGCTTTTGATACAGATACCATTTACGGAACAATTGCAGGAGATGTTCAAGAAGGTATTAACGTAGGAATATACACATGGTCATGTGGAACTCCAAACCCAGTTGATACATTAGTAACAGATTCAGAGGGTTATTATTCAATCGGCAACCTTGTAAACAGCAGATATCTTGTTATGCCAGAAGATGTTGATTTCAACTTTGGCCCTGAACTTGTTAATGTTCAAATCCCTCAAGCAGTAATTCAGTCTTATGATTTTATTGGAACTTCAGATTAGCAGTTGCTAATATTTTCTATTCTTAAGAAGGCAGGGTTTCGGCTCTGTCTTTTTTACGCTCAAAGCAGCGCTGGGCATGATGCTGAAAAGCACTCCATAAACTTACAGGGCGGGACTATAGCGGGACAGATTCGGCAGAAGCAAAAAGCACCTACAGCATAAAAGCTGTAAGTGCTTGATTTTACTGGTGCGCCATACATGATTCGAACATGTGGCCTTCGGATTCGTAGAGTGATAAAAGATAAGTAATTCAAGGTATTTAAGAAACTTAACTGTGCAATAACGTGCAAACTGATGCAATAGCGTGAAGTAAAACGCAACCTATACGCAACCATAAAATCGTATTAATAGATTAACTCTAAGGCAGGGTCACAATCGGCTCTGTCTTTTTTATTGTGCAGAAAATTGGACGAATTGGATACCTTACAAAAGGAGGAGGTAGTCCGCTGTTTCCCGCAGTATAACTGCGCGAAAAGTTCATTGTAATGAATTTAAGGGGGAAGCTATCAGGTGCTTGTTCCTATCGCAGCAAGTATCCCCATAAGAATTGCGCCAAGTATAAATAATATGATAGCAGCGGGGATTGTTGCAATTGCCCATTTGATCATAAAAACAACCATCGACCCAAAAGGCATTTGAACATCAGTTACAACCACTTCTTGCTTTTCCATAACGTTCTCCTTTTGTTGTAGGTTTAAGGTTTGCACCGGCCACAAGGCTGATATCCGGCTAATATAACCTCATCCACAGTTTTAAAAATAAATTTATTAAAATTGTCCAATACCAGTATTACCACCCGATCCCCCACAGTCAGAGGTGATCAAGAGATAAAGGATAAGAAGCCCAAAAATGACATAAAAAAGAATGATTCCTATCTTCTTAAATAAGGGATCAGTGTCATATAAATCGAATTCTTTTAATGTTTTTTCTCTAAAACTTCCCTGCGCCCTGCAACCTATAATTGAAACATTCCCAAACATACCACGAATTTCAGCATCATTCTTAACTAAGGCCTGTGCAGAATCAGTATCCGCAGCTTCGACAGTCTCATCCTCTCTGTGGTGCCCAGATTCAGACTCCCAAGTCACAGTAAATTTTTTCATATCAATTCTCCTCCATGCATATCATTCATTTTCAAGACTAACACTGCCAACATAGCCCTTCAGGGCTTCCAAAATGACCCAGAATCAACGATCTCACTTTGGGGGCAGGTCAGCACAGGCATTGTCCCGTGTTGTTTTCCCTGTTAACGGATTCAGATTGCGATATAACATTTTACTGTAAATCTACCCGGCCCATAAAGCTTGTGATGTCAAACCAAAACTCCATCGTGAATCGCATCATCTTCTCCTGATTTTTTCTCTCGTGTGCTTCAATGTCGAACTCAGGGTTACCATAGCCTTGCGGTCCCTCCCATTCTGCCCTTAACTCTTCCCAATCATTTTCCGGGAAAGCGGTAATATCGAAGACAAGCTTATCAAAAACCCTGCTTTCTTTACGAAGCATTCTCTGCTCCTGAAGTTTCCATTCAATACCTGCGAATCTTTCGACTTTTGGACGAAAGATAATCATTTCTTCATATATCCGCTTTTCAACAAAAAGGTATTCTAATCCAACCCCGTCAAAAGGGAATGACGGATCAAGAAGTGGATCATTCTTATCAATGATACATGCATCTGATTGTGAGTACCCCCAACCGCCACGTATAGGAAGCATACTATCCGATAATTCGAAGTCGTTGACCAGAATTTCTCTCGGGGATTCATTACTTCTAATGGGCTGAAGAGGCTGCATAGCGAAAAGTCCTAACTAAGAATTAATATGCGAAGTTTATAATTTGACCTGCCCCCAGCAATGGTGCCACTTTTTAAGTTAGTGCCGGCTCCGGTTGACCCTCACCCAAAGGCTGGCCTTGTTTACGGGGGACAGCTCATTTTGGAGGTCATTAACTCTTAGGCTGTAGGGCCAACTTACAAGAATGAATTACTTTTTTAATAAATCTACTCCATCCAAGACTTTTCATCTCGTTAAAGGTTAATTCGCTAATTCGATGCCCCTCATAGGTAAATACTTCATCTGGTGTAACATCCCTATCATGGAAGAGATGTAGATATTCACGTTTAATAAATATTGCATTGCAATGTACATTTGCTAATAGGCTATAGCCCTTACTAATCGCAAGCTCCGTCATAGGCGAGATACTTGTTCCAGAATAACCAGTAATTCCGAACATAGTCGAGGTATTTGTTCCAGTATGGCCCGTAGCAATTGGCAAACCTGGTTTGTTGATCCTGCTGACTCCAGGTTTGTCATGCATATTAATTTCAATGATTACAACCTTAGGCTGATATTTCAGTAAAGATTGCCAAACATGATAATCATCTCCATCAACGTCGATTGACAGCAAGTCGAACTGTGCTGGTATAGGAGTAAGACTCAAAATATTATCGAGCTTGCTCTCCCCTTCAGCCCGTACAAAAGTATTGAAACAAATCGTGTCATACTCTTTCATGTTTTCACACAAACGATTGTACTTTAATGGAGCTGCTTCAATCATCACGCCATGATAATCTTGTTGTGATATTAAATAATATGTATTGCTTTCAGACTTACCATCCCATGCTCCAAATTCTACACACCAACCTGTTCTGTCAGGTATTTTCGACAAAACAAATGCTAAAAGACCATCTTCACCGGCTTTAGAAAAGAATTTTTTCCGGTGCATGAGTAACCTTTCAACTGTTTCTTTCATGGGTCTCGTTTTCTATTTTGCAAATTAACTAATAGGGTTCAGTCAATGAGCTTCTGGTTGAAAAATTGCATATGTTTAGTGGAAATTTGCGTGAATAAAAAAACAAGGAGCGGTCGTTAAATTATTGCGCTATAAAATACAAAAGGCTCTTAACAAAATGTTAAGAGCCTTCGCCTGTTCAGTACTTAGATTAAGCCGTATTCAATAGCCCGAGCTGTGTGAAGAATGGCTTGAGTGGCTTCCATGGCTTGAGTGACTTCCATGGCTTACATGCCCGAATACGTCAATATTGTCACCAATATACTTACCATGCTCCAGATAAAACGGCGTATCCTTGTTAATGTCTTTTACGGTTGCATTCACATTGGCTACCGTAATGCCGAATACCGCAATAGTGCCTACAATAACGCCTATTACTTTGCCGTATAGACCCTTCATGCTTAGCCCCTTCATCCCAAAAGGTTTGTAATCCTCAAGAACACTTAGTTTGTTGAAGAATTATAGCCATTAAAATTTCAAAAGCAAGGAAAAATTTAATGTATAAATAACTATTAAATTAATTCCTTTCACTTGAAGCAACAGACTGATCACCTCACCTATCTTTACCATCCTTGATCGCTAAGATATGGGGGCTTTGATGCAAGCCAGAGGTTGTAAAAATTCCACAGCACCTCGCTTTAACCGAACACTCTTCACATCTTGGCAGGTAATCATTTTTCCATCCACTAATTGACTGCCTTGCATAGTTCCAGGACTTCGGTTCGACCAAACATAGCGGCAGGTTATAGATGGAAACGTTAATATCAGCACGGCTCAGAACTTTAACTGCCCTTGATAGTTGATCTCGGTATTCATAAGGATCAATCCAAATATCATCGTAATTATCACAGGCTAATCCGGCTATTTCCATACCCATGAAGGCGCAGTGAGTGATGAAGGGAAAGTTTCGTTGAATGAAGGTTGCGATTGACTCTAAGCGTTGGGCATTAATGCGGTTCACAACTACGCGGATTTCAATTTTTTCACGGAAACGACCAAGGTTCTGAAGACCCATTGCTGTTTTATAAAAACTGTCTTTTACACCTACAATTCGGTCATGCATCTCATCTACATCACTGTGCATTGAAATACAGGTAAGAAAATGTTTGGGCCGTGACAACACGAAGCGTTTTGTGAACTCGAAGTCGGCAAATGACTTGCCGTTTGTAAGCAGCATAACGTTTGTTTTTGGATGTTTTTTGTTAAGTATTTTTAGTATGTCGAAGAAATCTTCCTTCAACAAGGTAGGCTCCCCTCCAGTCAAGCATATCGTTTGATCGTTCTGGACTTTGACAATCTTGATAATTTGTTTGCTGGTCTCTTTTAAGGTTGGATCGTATTTTTTGGGTGGCTGTGGACACATAAGGCAACGACAATCACACATCTCAGTTAAAAGAAGCGGATTCATCGGGGCTTTAATTTCCCAAACAACCGTTATGTTACCGCCTTCGTCAATAAGGACACAATCCCCCTCTACCAGTTTAGAAAAAATTTCACTATTAACTATAACCTGAGGTAAGGAGCGCTTTTTTTTACTACGGTCTTGCGTTATGAGCCCCGCAAAACCCCTGGCCATTAAACCTACCTCTTCGGTTACGAGTACGCTGTTGCCCCGAGATAGTTTGTACGGGTTGCGTGTCAGCAGGCCAAGGATTGGGGTGTTAATATTCTTAGGTATGCCCTGAAATTTTTTCATTCTTGTTCACCGCGTATTTCTTTTAAACTCTTGCCAGAAATCCAGGACCAAAATACATCCATTTCATCAGGATCGTTGCGCTTGAGTTTTTTGAACAGCATATCAAAAAGGAGCTTGTTTTTTTTGCAAAAACCATTGCCTGGTCGTTTGCCAACAAAATCCCCTGTTTCAAGATAGTTGCGCACAGGGTCGGCACCGCAGTAGGTCCGGTATACGCAAGAATTACAATAAGGCATAACCTCGACACATGATTTGCTAACAATCTCTCGAAGAAGCTCTCCTCCAAATATGTCTGCATAGGAATCATTGAAAACGTTTCCAAGGCAGAAGCTGTGATCGCCCATCCTGGAAAGCATGCGTGCTTCATCTGCAGGGTATACATCTCCGTTATGGTCATAAATCGCGCCTGAAATCCCAGCACCGGCTGGGGATTGGAGATCAACGAAACCAGTGGGGAAAGGTGTAAGGATACGGGTAAGCAGGAGGTTCGTATAGAATTCTACAAATCTTGTACCATCAAGATTTAGTTGGATGATGTGATTGAGGGCTTTTTCGAAATTTTCAACAAAATGTTCTATTGTATATCCTAATTGGTCCTCGTTTGTAACGGCCAAGCCATAGGGGTTGAGTGACCGGATGAATATTCCATTGAAGCCAAGCCGAACATATTCGTCGATAACCTCTTGTAGGTGGTCGATGTTATCCACGGTGGTTGTCATGAGAGCATTCACTTCGCCGCGAAGGAGAATATCAAAGGCATTGTATAAATTTTGGATAACAGCATCATAGGTGCCGCCACCGCTTCTCAGTATGCGGTTCTTGTCATGAAGGTCGCGAGGGCCGTCAATCGAGGTTGATATGTGGATACCATGTTCTTTGAAGAAATTTAATTGTTGAGAGTCAACCTTGACGAGATTAGTGCAGACGACAAAATCAAGGTGCTTCCCGAATTGCTGATTAACCTTTTTTGCGTAAAGGACAGTCTCTTTCAATGTTTCCCAGTTAAGCGTAGGTTCACCGCCCTGAAATTCTATTTTTATAGAGGGGGAAGGGGACTTAAAAATATAATCAACAACACGACGGGCAACCTCAGGTGACATGTCATAGCCCCTTGTGTCGTCCGCCTCGGCACTGACCTGACAGTACGAACAATCGTTACAGCATTTTAAAGTTATAACCATCATATGAAGAACAGTAAAATCCGAGATAAATTTCTTCCGGGTCCGATACTTTGCTGAGACCATCTCGAGTGTTTCTGGTAAGTGCTCTGTGCTGAGAAAATGTTTACTTTTCAAGTCATAGTAGGTTGATGAATCTGGGGACAGCTTGCCATCTATAAAAGGCTGAAAATCATCCTTATTGAGGAAGATATATTCACCGCTTTCGTTGACGAGCAAGTAGTCATCGTCGTCGAAGCGGGAGAACTGAAACGGAAGTATGTTTTGCTGTCGACCGTTCATAGAGATTCTACTTCCTTGTTTAAATCAAGAGGAGAAAAGGCATGGGAGACAATCAGATCTCGTATTTTTCCGTTTGCTCGGTCAAGCTGCAACCTTACTTGGTGGTCAATGACTGTATTTAAGAACTCCTTTATATCTATAGCAATGTCCCTATTCGAAGAGTTGTTCTTCAATTCAAAAATAACTGTTACGAGTGTGCCCTCTTTTGGGGATGCGACAATATAATAGTCATCATTAAAGGCATAGCTTGCTGCATTGATCGCTTGTAAATCATATATTGAGCTATCAATAGTTATATTTGCTTTGTCGGGAGCGATAATGTTGATTAATTCTGATAGTGTTTGCATGAGCCCTCCGTGCTTACCTTGATTAGTAAACGATTAATTTATGGCTTGCACACACCACACGGTCTATAACCTGCAACTATAGCTTCATCATTGTTTTTAAAAACCGCCGTGCAGTTTGAACAGTTATAATACTTGCAAGTTGGAGAATGTAATACCCTGCTGTTTGTATTGCCGTGAAAAGGGCCGGTAACAGCCTGATGCCCCTTTGAGCCGCCACGCCTGAAGTCCCTTGGTGCTACAGGGTTCGGATGCGACCAAAGCCCCTTCTTGTTCGCTTGCGCCTGTTTCTGCAATAGATCCCACTGAGCACAAAAAGGCTTTTTGCAGTATTGATTATATACCCAGGCATATCCTGCCCTGACAAGTTCTTCATTCAGGCTTTGGCCGTTAATACTCACCATGCCTACAGTTCTACCGTAGCGGTCTATGTCAATGGCCTCAACATCAACAACCTTGCCGAAAACCATATCGGATGTGAACTGCTTGGCCTTCTGCCCGAAGTCTTGAGCCTTTTCCGGGCAGTCTATGCCGTAGAGCCTGATCTTGTGCTGGGTCTTATCAGCGCTTAAAACCGTTATAGTATCGCCGTCTGAGACACCGACTACTTTGCCATCAAGGGCAAGGGCTGATGTGCTGAATATAAGCAGGATGCCAATGATCAGAAAACATATCAACTTCATGAAAAGTCCTTATGAAGTACGCTTGGGCGAATGAAGCACCCTGAAATAATGATCTCACTCCCCGATAATGGTCCAGCCAGAGCCGTACGGGTTCTTCGGACTGTCGCTGCGATATGGACTGCCGGAGCGGCTGTAAGGATTTGAAGATGAATCCTCGCCATATGGATTGGCGCTGTAATGGCCGAGATTTTCCTGTGCCTGCACCATGAGGCATAACATAAAAACGAGGGCACTTGCTTCACAAAACATTTTCATGGCAGTCTCCTTTTTTATCACACTTGATCATCGACCGACTTCATCACTCCAGAACTGACATCAAATATCCGTTCCCAGAGCTTGCGTATGGTTGCGGACAGGATGCTCGCACCCTCAATGTGGGCGGATTTAGTATAATATTCGAGTGCCTCGTAGAGCTGTTCAGCTACTAAATAACCCTCTGAAATTTTATATTCAGGCTTATTGCGTATCGCATCTATAAGGCGGGACAGTTCATATTTTGCATCCCCTGTACAATTAATAAGCGCTGCTTCAACTATATAGGATAAATGCTCAATCACCCGGAGTGTGTTTGTATGGGTCTCACAACATTGCTGCCGGTTGCACTCCGGTACTTTTTCCGGGGCTGTGTCTTCGCTTTCTTCGTACAGGTTATTATCTACATCATTGTCGCCTTGATCCCCCAGGTCATCATCCTCAGCCTCATCATCCAGATCATCATATTTGTCGACGTAGATATCACCATCCAACTGCAGGTTCTTTTTTTGAACCCATGCTTCAATGACTTCTTTCAGCTCACTAATACGCGGGGCGGGAACCGGAACCCCTTTCGGGTCTGACAGGATGAAACCTACCTGCCATTTAAAAATATATTTGGCCCCAGGTGTATTGGCCCCGTTTTTTTTATTCTCCAGTATCTTTTCAAGCTCATCAATCATGGACTCTATTGTTGGGAAGGCACAATAGCCATTTTTCCATAACTGCATTGCCATTTGTTCCGGTGTCAATTCAGGTTTATCAACAAAGATTCCTTCAATATTATGTTTTTCATACTCTTCCTGCAGGCGCGTCATTCGCAGGCGTTGATCTTCCGTATAGGATGAGCGTATGTCTTTCTGTCTGAAAAAATCATGGTGCATTGCGATGATCAATGGCCGAAATTTTTTAATTTTGTCATCAATTCTTTGTTGGGTCTGCTCGTCGGGCGGATCTCCGAGAACCCTAACAAAAACCAGTTCACCGTCTTCCGTAAATCCCATCCTGCCTGTACTGAGCATACCCAGGAACAGTCTAAAAAAATCAAATATTTTCTCGTCACTGTCAACTAAGTTGGCAACGGATGGATCGCTGAGCGCCCCTTGAAAATCACTGAGAATACGCTCTATCCCGTACGCCATCTGGTCCTTGTCCAAGCCGATGAATTGCTCGAAATATTCCTGATCAATGCTTGTCATGTTTTCGGAGTTCCGGTCGCATGCGATTTCAGCCAACTCCATGAATCTCGCAGGGTCTTGAATAGCCAGCAGCTTAAAAATCTCGGCGGGGCTTTTGCGATTTTGTGTCATATGTTGCCTTAACCTTGTCTATCTTTCCTGCCGATCACATCGGGACTGGATGGCATACAGTGACCGGGCAGTCGATGCCGTAGAGCCTGATCTTATGCTGTACCTTGTTTGGAGTCAGAACAGTTATCGTATCACCGTCTGCTATGCCAACGCATTTTCCCTGGAAGTCAAAGCAGGGGGTTGCAAGTAGAAGGAATAACAATATCTGTATAGTAATTTTCAGCTTCATAGTCTGTGTTTGAGAGTGTCCAAGCAATCTACAAAACGGCAGCATAAAAGTCAAAAGCTATTAACTGGGGAAGGAACCGACAACTCCTGCGACTATACCTTAGTACAGACACCTTACAGGAGGCTATCATGCACGAAGTCATGGACTGGATTGATAAGGAAGTTGAGCGGTTAGATTTGATCATTGAGGGCAAGGCCGTTGATAAGCTGCCAGAGGTGATACCAGTTTTGTTGAAAGATGCTTTGCGAGACTATGTATAGCCACACTCTGACAATACTTTGCATGCCAAAAATAAGTCTTATTAAGTTTGACCGGCAATTTTAAACATGTTATTCAAAACCATACCCCCGAAAATATTTTGTGTCCGGGCTTACGAAAAAATGTTCGCCGGGCAAATACTATTCATAGAATGAATTTTGCATATCGAATTACAGGGAGATGAAATGGAGAAAAAATTGACAAAAATTGTTGGCCTAAAAAAAGATGACTTCGATGAGTTTATCTTAAACGGAGACATAAAACTCAGGGGAGCTCGTTTGATTCCATTTTTCAAACCTGGGGATGAAATGGCTTTGACATCCGTAATATTATCTTCAATAAGACTAATAAAAGAGTTTAGACAAAAAATATTCTCTGACTGTAAGTTAGTCGGTGGGGGGCAGATATATGTTTTCACAGAAGTGTCTTTTTCTCAGTTGCCAGAATCCAGAGTGGATGGCCTATTGCTAATTGTTAAAAGCGGAACAATTAAAGATGCAGCAATATTTGAGATGAAGAATGGCAATGCTTTACTTGAGAAAGAACAACTTGAACGTTATCAGGAAGTTGCAAAAACGTTTTCAATTCCAAAGTTAATAACTATTTCAAATCAATTTGTTTCTGAACCAACCCAATGCCCTGTAGGTGTTAAGGCTATCAAGAATCTTGATATGTTTCATTTCTCCTGGTCTTATCTTTTAACAATAGCTCATGTGTTGTTGTTTAAAAACGACACAAATATTGCCGATGAGGATCAGGTCGAAATAATGAAGGAGGTTGTAAACTATTTAAAATATGACAAATCAGGAGTTTTTGGGTTCAACCGAATGAAAGCGGGCTGGAGTGAAACAATTGAAAAAATTAATGCAGGTGCTAACTTGAAAAATACAGACCCTTATGTATGTGATGCTGTTTCGAGTTGGCAACAGGAAGAAAAAGATATGGCATTAATTTTAAGCCGCCGTCTTGGAACATTTGTTGAATCTGGTGAGTCAAAGTATAAAAATAATTTAAAGGCAAGACTGGAAGATGACAAACAATCCTTAATCAACAATAAACAGCTCGTATCAACATTGCATGTCCGGGGTGCGGTTTCTGATATAAAAGTTATGGGCCTATTAGAAAAAAGAACAGTTGAAATGTTTGTTACCCTCAAAGCACCGCAGGGTAAAACATTGAGGGGGCAGTTGGGTTGGATCAAAAAGCAGATTGAAACTTGCAGAAAGAAAAATGAATCAACTTTTGAAAGGCTAAAAAAAGGAATCTTAATTGAGACCAAAATAAAAAATAGCCCAAAAGCTGAACGCATAGGTGTTTTGAATTTTGATGAATTATATGATGTGCTTAAAAGCAAAGAGATTAAAGAGTTTAGATTTGTTCTCATAAATGATTTTGGCAAAGAATTTGGATCACCAAAAAAGTTCGTCGCGCGAATAGAACAAATGCTGGTAGATTTTTACAGTGGCATTATTCAATATCTATATAAGTGGGAGCCTTCAGCACCTAAAATGAATCAGCAAGTCGAAACTGAAGAACCGACTATTATTGAGAAACAACCACAAGAAATTGTTGAAGCTAATGAGGGGATACATGATGGCAATCAGGAAACACCATGCTGATTTCCATTGTTTAAAGTTTTAAAAATTGGCATGGTGTACTCAGATTTCCACAAAACTAATCCCTTTTATAGAGCCCTAATAATATGGAGGCTGGAGTTATATACCCAAAAGGGTATCTGACTTTTCTGGTGTTTAGTCTATGTTGTGGCAGGAGTAACATGAATAAAGAATGGATAAACAAAATACAAGAATACTTCTTTCCTTCGAACGCTTCATCATTGAACATTGATGCTGCCATGAAGTTGCTATATGAAAACCTGCCCAGAAAATTGTTTAAATACCGTAAAATCAATAATTTCTCAAAAAATAACCTACAAGAAGACACTGTGCGACTTTCATGCGCAAATGAATTTAACGATCCCTATGATTCTGCTATTTCCTTTGACTTGTTATCAACCTTCTCCGACAAAAAAAGTGGCAATATATTTGATTCTTTGATTGCTTGTGCAGACAGAGTATTAAAAAAAGCAAAACTTGCTCCCTCAATGAGAGATAATTTTCAAAATGCTTGGAAGACCGCAATTGGCAACGAAGAAGTCCGAATGATCAAACATTTAAGTAGCAGCATGCAAAGCGGATTAAAAATTTGTTCCTTTAGTGAAAGAATAGATTCTCTTTTGATGTGGTCCCACTACTCGAAGGATCATACGGGATTCGCAATAGAATATGATTTTGGAGCACTCCCCCCCTCGGACATACGCACACGTATTTTATGGCCGGTTATCTATGATGAAGCGTTGTTTGACGCAACAAAATTTATAAACCCCGCTATAAAACACAAGCACAAACTGAATCCATTTTGGGGAATCTTTGCGTCTATGCATAAGGCGAAGGATTGGCAATATGAAAAAGAATGGAGGCTTATCTTGGCAGACGGTCCCAATGAGCCACCGTACAACTATAAAGTACCAACTCCAAAAGCGATTTATTTGGGTTCTAAAATTAGCGATGACGACAAAGAGGCTTTGGTCCAGATCGCGACCCAAAAAGGTATTAACATATTCAAAATGAAATTAGCACATAATCAGTTTAAGATGGAACCCGAACCTGTGCTATAGATCACTCAGCAAAGAACAAAAAATATCGCCCCTCTTTTTCGCTTGTGAGTTTTACGTTATGTAGAAATAAGAGAATAAAATGAGCACAAAAGAAGAACGTGTAAAAAAAGTTCGAGAAATAACCATGAACGCTGTGCGCTTGTCCCACATGGCTATGCACGGAGGAAGAGTCGTTATTGCTCCCGAAATATTGTGGCACTATACAAATGCAGATGCACTTGAGGCAATCTTAGAAACAAAAAAAATCTACTCAACTCAATTTAAACATCTTAATGACACGTCAGAGATTAAACTGTTTTCTCACATTGCCATAGAGATAGCTTCGCAAAAAGTAAAAGAGCTTCCAAAAATAGATGATACTGTTTCAGTTAAAACACCAGAACAGTTTAAAACTACATTGTGGCATATAATTAATGGTGTAGCAGAAAACCTGGTTTGTGATGCCACATACATTGCATGCTTTTCCGAAATAGGTGATCTTCTGGGCCAGTGGCGAGAATATGCTGATAATTGCAAAGGATATGCAGTTGGATTATCTACTGAATGGTTAAAAGACCAATCAGCTAACGAAGCTTCTTTTCGGCTATTAAAAGTAATCTATCATCCAAACCAACAAAGAGCTTTTATTTCGAGGTTTTTAGATTTAACTATAGATGGATTTTCTATTATTCTTTCTGAAGCTGGAGAAAGCGATCAGGATGACACCTTAGATCTGATGATAGCTTTTTTAAAAAAATTGTTCGCAGAATTATCGCCAATAGTTAAACATCCTGGATATGCAGATGAAAGAGAGTGGAGATTGTATTCTTTTGGTAATCATATGGAAGAACACTCTTATAACGATAGGCTCCGCCGGTTTGAAAAGATCAATCTCAATGATGCGAAAAGAGGTCATCCCTTCCGTGAAATTAAAATTGGCCCAGGGAATAATATAAAAAACCAAGAAAGCGAACTTGGCCTGATCTTAGATGAAATCGGATTAAAAAATGATATAAAGATTAGCCGTTCTATTATACCGGTAAGACCTGCATAGCAACATCTTCCACCAAACTGCCCCTCCTTACTTTGATTCCTTAAACCGTTTGATCTTCATGACTGCTACTGAACCACAATGCCCGGGGATTTTGAGTCCGGCAAGAAGCAGGGTGTTTTTATAAGGCATAGCCAAAAAAGGCTGGACTATAGCTGGACTGAAAGCTTGAAAACAAAAAGCACCTACAGCTTTAAAACTGTAAGTGCTTGATTTTACTGGTGCCGGCGATGGGAGTTGAACCCGCGTGCTGAGCAGGAAGCTATCATCGAAAGAGTGGACAGGTTCATGGTTATGATCTATGAGTTGGGAAAGCAGGTATCCGAGCGGAAAGATCAGGCTAAGATGCCGATGCAGTCAGTGCTTCGCGAAGGGTTTAAAAATTCATAAAGATTATGTTGATAGTTCGCTTAACCCGATTCTTATTTCGCTGAGCAAACCGTCTGCAAATAATTTACCTGTAAATATCCACGTAAGCCATTCATCAATTATTACCATTGCGTCGTCACTTAGACGGTAGTCAGTCACTTCAATCGAATCATGATGCTGACCTATGGGTTGTATATGGTCCATGCGCAGTATGGATTCATCTTTTCCCGTTAAAGGCAGCATGTCCCACATAAATTGAGGATATTCCCCGCTTTTTATGCGTTCAACAAAGTCAAGGTTAAACCCTGAACTCGTGCCGTCCTCATCAGCACCGTAATAAGGAGCAACTAATATTGTGGGTGCAGTTTGCCAGGCAGGTTTTCCGATTATCAATTTGCGGGGAACGACGTCGCCACCTTCTGAGAGAATCACGGCAGGGCGTCTTTTTGCACGGTAGACGGTGCGAACTTCTCCCGGATAATCCGGTAGGGCCGCAACAGGGAGCGAAGAAGGCCTGCGACGCTGCTTTACTCGCAATGGTTCTATTATTACTTCAGCGCTTTTGTGGTCTGTGGGGTTGCCCCTGCCAACAGCTGTAATGGTGTTTGGGATTTGATCTACATGGGGAAGGAAGGCACGGACCAGTCTGCCACGGCAGTAAGTCTTTGCTGGGTCTTCAGTCCACCAGCTACCAGCAATAGACTGGATGCAGTCATCAGGAAATTTCGGGATCATAGCGGCTTTGTGACTTCCAGATATTGTCAGAAAAATAGGCGCGATTTTCTTCTGCCGCAATTGGTGTGCCTGCAAGCAGATCAAGCACTTTTTGTCCTTTATAGAAAACTTCATCGTAGCGTGGTGCTGGTTGAGGGGCGACAAGTTTTCTACTTGTTCGTAAGTCCTTAAGCTTTCCCTGGATTTTTACTTTTAGTTGCTGCACTTTTTCTCTTTGGCGCTTTTGCTGTTTTTTGGTGGGCTGAGCCGGGGTGTCTTCCTCTATGTAGGGCTCAGCCGGCGGGGCTGCAATAATCATACTGGTAAAATCAAGCAGCTCGCCAGGGGCGGCACTCAGCATAGGCTTTGTTGTGTAGACATAATGAAGCAAACCGCTTGTATCAGAGCCGAATTTTTTTATGGCCCGTTTAACATCAGATATAACAACTGACGGTAGTTCTTTTATGATGTTATCAACAAGCGCATCATCACAAAGCTTGTACCGTATAAAGTCATCTTCATATTTAGAACTACTAAGTATTTTTTTTGCTGCGCCTGCTGACAGCACGGTGGGCTCAATCATCTCGCAGGCTTCGTATGACCAGGGCCCAAAGTTATGAAATTTCCAGGGGATTTCGGTAAATGTCTTGCCATTGTTGCGCTCAGCATATGCTATGTCGGCAAGATATATATATTTAAGGACATGTATGGGGCCGAGCTCCTGAAAGCCAAAGTCTTCCTGTTGCCCGGCTATGCCAAGGATGTATTGAATAATTTTCTGGACATTCGAAGTTTTCATAAGGGGATTATCGGGTTGCTCGTTGGTTTAGCTATATAAAATAATTACATATTTTCAGGTAGAAGTAAATAAAAGCGTTGTGTGGTATTTTCAATTTTGGAGGATCTGGGGGACGGTCCAAATGGAGCTAACTTGATTTCGCAGGCAGCAGTTGTGGTAATATTGGAAAAACATAAGTGATGTGTGTAGAGAAACTTTATACACGGCTGGTTTAGTCTTAAGACATCAGCCGTGTAAGTGGATTTATCGGGGGAAATATATGCAGCGTATTTTTTGCCAATCAAGGGGATATGAAATTAATAACCTTGCTTGCGTGCCAGGGGATAAAGCATGCAATGGTTGTCAGCATAATCATGCAAGGCCTCCCTTAAAAGAAATCGCAGCCGAAGCCATTAAATTTTTTGGCCCCGATGCGGACTTGTTTTTTTCTCTTTGCGGCTCGTTAAAGCAAAAACAGCAGGAGTGTCTTGAAGCAATTAAGGATGTACCTGAAGACCCCATTGCCGATCATCCAGAAGAAGTAATAGCCCTTGCAAGGAAAGTGAATGCTCTGGAGAAGGTTCAAGAGAGATTATTAAAATTAATTTCGTGGCGCACATATCTAAACGCGGTGGACGAAGTTCGTCATAAAAGAATGTCGCTTGATGAAAAACTTCTAAAGGTTGCCCGGCCATACTATGAATACATTTCTATGGAGGGGTTTTTTGTTGAAGATGCTGAATTTATAGAAGAAACCGTAGACCTTAAATACGATCTTGATAGGAGTCGATTGAATTACGATACAAAAAAATACTGGATAGAGGATAAGCGGCCTATGTTAAATGCCGCGTCACGCATAACAACTCATGATTTTGAATGCTTTGAAAACAGATCTTACACTTTACATAATCTGTATATGTATGGAAAAAACAAACATGCAGAAGAAATAGAGAGAGAAAAGAGGTATCTGACCGAATTTTATCGCAGAAATGTGAAATCAAAACAGTGGTTAAATGGGTTAACGCGTGAAAAAATTGCCAGCAAAGATTTTCTGACTCAGATATTGGTCGTCTACACCATTAAGCGGGCTACTAACGGTGATCGGGATGCTTCACGTAAGCTTTTTGACCTTTATAAAAGCACTGCAGGTGCCTACGCTAAAAAGTGGGCCTTCAACGGAGGTCTTCCGGTTGATGAGGTGAAACAAGAGACTCTTGCAGAACTCTATCGGTGGCTATCTGGCCTTTCTCCTAAAAAGATATTAGAGGCAATATTCAAAGGTAAAGAGCTTCATTCTCTTCCCAAGTGGGTAAAGAAGCTTTTTCTTTACCATCTTACTGAACATATTCCTGCTTTACTTAAAATAGCCATTGCTACAGGTAGTCATTCTCTTTTTATCTATTGTTTAGATCCGAGCAGCATAGTTACTCCTGGCACCAAGTGGCGAGGGATATATAATAAAGCCCATACCCGTATTGTTTCATTAAGAAAACAGCCTATTCGCCTCTGCAACAAAACATTCATCCCACAAAAACAGAATAATCTGACCGTATGGCTCTTCGGAACAAAGAAGAACCGATTTCAAGGCAAGTTTTTTCAACTGCTCTCTGATATTTCCAAACGATATGAGAGAGAAAAACAGAAAAAGCTTATGCCTTTTGACGAACCTGTAGATAAAAAGCTTGGGCGGCAGGATGGTTTTGGAAACCCTGCTTTGATGGAAATGCCATTACAGCTTTCAATAAAACATGAGAGGGGCCAAATTATAAAAATTTTGAAAAACAAGTTCGGCGTTTCCGATCGAGATGCAAAAATATTTGTAGATTGTCTGCAAAAAAAGAAACGAAAAGAGCTGGCCCAAAAATATGCCTTATCAGTGAAACGTATTTATACTATTTTTACTAATATTAAAAATACAGTATCCGGACCTGAGCAATAAATTTTTAGTTTTTACGGTATGTTAGCGCTGTTTTGTTTAAAAGATAGTACTCCCCATCCTTTGTCCATCCCCCGAATAACCATCTTAACGAAAAGTAACAATTTTTTGCATTCTCACTGAAAAAATTCAGCGGGTGAGTTCCGATTTTGCATGCCCAAAACCATATATATTGCCGAGATTAGGAGTGAAAAAACAATTTTTCGGGAGATGAGCCATGCGTATGAATACAGCATTAAAGGTAAAGATTTTGGAGAGCTTTAACTCACAGGCAGATTTGGCTTTGCAGGTAGGTATTTCGGAGTCAAGGCTTTCACGGTTAATCTGGCGCAGGTCAAAGCCGTCAGATGAAGAGGTTTCAAAGATTTGCCAAACGCTACAATGCTCCTCGGCTGATCTGGGGTTTCTCCATTATACAGAGCAGAAATAATGACAGGATAAGTAGGCTTATCTCTCGTTAAGACACAGGTGGATCATGGCAGACGATCAGAAAGAAAACTTTACAGCCATTCCAAATGAAATATTGGAAGCATTAGCTCGTGTCAGATTAAGCCCATATCAGCGTTGTGTGTTAGATGTGATATTGCGTAAAACTTACGGCTGGCACAAGGAGTCAGATGCAATCGCCCGCAGCCAGTTCTCTAAATTAACAGGGATTGCAGAACGTAACATTCCCCGCACTATAGATGCACTCGAAGCAAAAAACATAATTAAAGTTGCGAGGCAAAAAAAAAATACACTTATTGTGTCAATTCAAAAAGACCTTGAGAAATGGCTACTTGTATCTCCACAGATACAAGAAAGAACAAAACAGCTTGTATCTCATCAGAGCCCCGCTTGTATCTCTACAGATACAAAAACTTGTATCCCTGCAGATACACACAAAAGAAAAAAAGAAAATAACAAAAGAAAGCAGGAATTTTACGATAGGGAAACTTTGAAACAGTTTCTTTGTGGGAAATACACTTCTTTAAACGATTTGATTTTTGAATTCATAGACCGGGTTCGTAAGGCAGATAAGCTCAAAAGCATTACGAAGACGGGAGCTATCAGAATAGTCGAATCCTTAAAAGCCATTACCGATAAATACGGCGTTAATTGTATGAATACTGGCATACAGGCGGTGTTTAAAAAAACAGAACGTGAAGGGTTCGATTTTAATAAAGGGTTTGATCCAACTGCATATGTCCGAACTGTTGCCGAGGCTGAATATAACAAAAAACAGCAACAACAGATTAAGACAAGGCACGAGGAGCAAAAAAAGGCAATAGATCCAGAGATGGCTAAAAAAATGATAGCCAACATACAGCAGCGATTAACCCAGCAAAATGGATAGATAATGTGCATTTTCATTTATTAGAATGATCATTTTTGAAAGGCTAAAAACATGAATAAGAAAGTGAAAGCTAACAAAAACCAACAATTGAAAAATGACAGAAATCAAAAAAAATCATCCGTGCAGGAGGAACCGAGGTTAAGACCATTGCCTAACAGAGCACAAAAAAAGGAGCCTCTTGCATTTACATGCTCTAACGGACCGGTCGGAGAAGATGGCGTCAAGTCCCTGAGTATAGACATTCATCCCGGTAAGAAAGAATTAGCCTTAAAACAAATATTAGAAGCATTCGGCGTTGAGTCCCAAGAGTTATCCTTTATAGTTTTAAATCAAATTTTAAATGCCTTAGATGTTTTTGAAAAGGATCATGGAGAAGAAAGCCAGAATATCTTGGCAATGATGCACGAGTTTAGACCACAGGACGCGATAGAGGGGCTTTTAATGAGTCAGATGCTTACTTGTCATAACACGGCTATGTCCTGTTTGAAGCGTTCAAGCATTCCAGGTCAGTATTTAGATGCGAAGGTCTCATACATGAAAACGGCCGCCCGTTTTATGCGGTTGTTCACCGAGCAGGTGGGAGCCCTGAATAAGTATCGCGGCAAGGGTGAGCAGAAGATGACAGTTGAGCACGTTCACGTCAACGCAGGTGGACAGGCAGTTATTGGCAATGTCTCCAGCCCGGGGGGTGGGGGTAAAACAAAAAATGAGTGACCAACCCCATGCAAGGCTTCGTTGTGGTGCAAAGATTCGGCAGGGTAATCCCTGTGCGAACTTGCCTATGAAGAATGGGCGTTGCCGTATGCACGGTGGTATGTCTACCGGTCCCAAAACGCTGGAAGGTAAAGAACGCAGTCGCAGGTCTAACTGGAAGCATGGTCGTTATTCGCAGGAGGCCAATGAAGAGCGTCGTATGCTACGGCAACTTATGCAAGAGCTATCAGGTGCGCTAAAGGAAATTTAGGCAAACTATAACGGCTAATTGTTATGAAACCGTCAAGAACCACAGATGATCGCTATATGGATGTTAAGTCGCTCAGCAGCTACAGCGGTCTTTCTGTGCGTACGTTACGGGACTATCTTGGCGATTCCGAACAGTCGATCCCGCATTTTCGCATGAAACGAAAGGTGTTGGTTCTCAAAAGCGAATTTGACGGCTGGATGGAAAACTTTCGTGACACCGGCCAGGAGCTTGATGCCCTGGCAGAGGAGCTTCTCAGTGATCTGTAAGCTGCCCATAATCTGGTTGCAATCTCCAACTCCTGCGTGGCAGAATAGAGCCTGCTATAGGTACGCGTTTTTGCTTCACGCCATGAGAAAGGAGTTTATGTTATGGGCGTGAATGTACGCGAACGACCAAAAGGTTCAGGCGTTTACTGGGTGTTCATTAATCATAGAGGTAAACGCAAAGCAAAAAAGGTTGGAACCAAACGAGATGCTGAAGTTCTGTCAACAACAATTCGGCGAGAGCTCTGCAAGGCCAGTTTTAATCTGAGCAATCATGTGGAGTCACAGGTACCGCTTTTTAGAGACTACGCACAAAATTGGCTTGCAGGTTACGTTCAGCATAACTGCAAATATTCTACGCAGATTAGCTACTGCGGACATCTGAAGAATTACCTGCTACCGGCTTTTGGCCACAAGCGGCTGAATGAAATAAGCAGGAAGGATGTTAAGAAATTTTTGTACACACGGCTTGATTCCGATCTTAGAAGCGCAACTGTTAAGCGACTCAAATCAACACTAAGCAGTATTTTGACAAACGCCTGTGATGATGAACTCATCACAATTAACGCAGCCGCAAATCTGGGTCGTTTCTTCAGGTGCCGCAATGATGCACACACAATCAACCCGCTTACTGAGCAAGAAATCATTGTGATGCTAAAAACCGCACGTGAATATTTTGCTGATTGCTACCCAGTCTTACTACTTGCGGTGAGCACCGGTATGCGCTTGGGTGAAATCGTTGCCCTTGAGCCAGGCGATATCGACTTCGAAGACATGTTTATTGAAGTTCGAAGATCTCTTGTACTTGGCAGAATGGAGACTCCCAAGAACGGCAAAACCAGGAGAGTTGACTTGTCCAGTGTGCTGGCGAATGTATTGAAGACCCATATCGCGCAGACCAAGGCAAAGACTTTGCAAAAAGGCTGGCGAAAGGTGCCCCCTACCCTATTTTACAACCATAACGGAGGGCCTCTTGATAAAAGCCACCTGGTGAAGCGCAGTTTTCACAAGTGTCTTGAAAAATCCGGCCTTCGCAAAGTTCGCTTTCATGATTTAAGGCACAGCTTTGCGAGCCTGCACATTCAGCACGGTGAATCTCTGGCTTGGGTTCGGGACCAACTTGGCCATCATTCAATCAAATTGACGGTTGACACGTATGGTCATCTTGTACCGGGTGCGAACCAACAGGCAGCTGATAGGCTTCTTGGGACGCAATTATCTGCAACCCAGGCGCAACCAGAGTGTTGTCAGGCATAAAAAAAGCACTTAGAATCTCTTCTAAGTGCTTGATTTAACTTGGTGCGCCATACATGATTCGAACATGTGGCCTTCGGATTCGTAGTCCGACACTCTATCCAGCTGAGCTAATGGCGCATCAAAATATAATTCTTATTAAGTTCAAAATAATATACCTCTTAGGCCAAAAGGTCAATTAAAAACTGCTGCCATGGATGCTTTACAAGTGGATCCTTTGTAAGAAAGAACCTGTTCAGGACTACTCGTCCGTTCTATTAGCTGATGCCACGCCAAAGCCGATTTGCATATCATGTCCGCTCGGGACTTGAAAAACCCTCAAACCAAAGGATGGTATAATTGAAAGAATATGATCAAAAACATCCGCTTGAATTGCTTCATAGTTCACCCAGTTAGTGTCATTGGTGAACGCGTAAATCTCAAGAGGCAGGCCGTTTTCGGTTGGCTGTAGTTGACGGACCATCAAGGTCATGCCTTTATGAATCTTGGGATGATTGCGCAGGTAATTATCAATATAGACCCGTAGAGTCCCGATATTTGTAATTTTGCGTTCGTTGACTGGTTCACTTGAATCAACGCTGTTCCCGGCGTTATAGTCAACTATTTCTTTTTGTTTGCCGGTAATATATTCAGTCAAAAGCTGAATCTTTTTAAAGCGCTCTATCATCTCCTCAGTACAGAAAAAAATACTGGTCGTATCAATGTAAATTGAGCGTTTAATACGGCGACCGCCGGAATCCTGCATGCTTCGCCAGTTCTTAAATGAGTCGGAAACCAGGGCGTAGGATGGAATGGCCGTTATGGTTCTGTCCCAATTCTCAACCTTAACCGTGTGCAGCGAGATGTCTACCACATCTCCGTCAGCCCCGTACTTGGGCATCTCAATCCAGTCACCTATGCGTACCATATCATTGGTGGCAAGCTGAATACCGGCGACAAATCCCAGGATTGAATCCTTAAAAAGAAGCAGCAGAACAGCGGTCATTGCTCCTAAACCGCTCAGCAGGAGAACAGGACTTTTATCAATAAGGTTGGCGATAACCAGTACAAGGCCTATGACAAATATCAGTATCTTGACTATTTGAATATAACCCTTGATGGGCCGGGTTTTGGACACCTCAAGTCCGCCGTAGATGTCATCTGCAGTACTCAGAAGCGATTCAAAAACAAACAATGCAACAAGAATGCAATAGGTTACGGCAAGACGCTGTACTAATTCCTGTTGTTCCGGAAAGAGTGTTGCACAATAGTAGATAACAACTGCTGGTACAAGGTATGAGAGCCGTTGAAAAACATTTCGTTCAAGAAGAACATTGTCCCAGGTGATGACATTATTCATTATAAATTTCACAACAGCACGGAGTGCTATCTTCCGGGTAGCATAATAGGTCAAAATGCTCAGCACTAATACGGTAAAAATCAATGCACAGTCCGCCCAAAAAGACGCCGTAGAACTGCTAAGCCCATATCCGGCAATTAGGTTAATCAGATACTCTCGCATTAGCTATATTCTCCGTTCAGGTCAATACACGTCTGCAAGTAAAAGTTCATGACTTCCGCTGCTATTTGTCATATATGTATGAGTGATTGATGAACCACATTGTAGCAGGATTATATGTTGACGACAACCCTTCAGCGCCGGATGCGCTCATCACACGTATTCCTAATCATATCAGTGATGATACATGCATTGCTGCTTTGTATACCACTTGCGTCTTCTGTTGTCCCCAAACAAACGGTTCCGCAGAACAGGCTCTTCGCAGTTGAGTTGCTGGTACCAGAGTTAGAAACTAAAGACATTGTCAGAGAAGATACACCGGAAGCCTCCCCTGCCCTGTCCGTTCCATCCCCGCCAAAGTCCTCAATAAAAGAAAAGAATCCAACGCCTCAACTGAAAAAACCGTTAAAGCCCCAAGCGCGTGAGGCGACTGTATCACTTGACCGCATGAGCAATGATGACGCGCAATACAGATCATATCTGGGCCATCTGCGCTCGAAAATCGGTGCTGTATGGGAATATCCATCGGCAGCGAGAGAAAAAGGTCTCAATGGCGTTGTGACCGTACGCTTCACAATAGCGCGCAATGGCAGTCTCAAGGCCTTGACCATCAAGAAAGAATCTTTGCATAGACTGCTTGATAATGAAGCCCTGCGAACGATCAGAGCGGCAGCCCCTTTTTTGCCCTTCCCGTCTGAATTCTCCATTGAAATGCTGCATGTTCTGGCATCGTTCGAGTATGATTTCAGCGAGCGGTAGTCAGTCGTTTGCGCTGCTGAACGTTCAGTCTTCATCCTGATATTCTGGAGCAGCCGAATCACCGGCAACCCGATAGTCACCTTCAAACCACTGCCCCAAATCTATCAAGCGACACCGTTCTGAACAAAAAGGCCGGTACGGATTTTCAATGTGATAGCGGGTAATTTTTCTGCAGACAGGGCATGGGAAAATTTTTTCCGTTCGACTGTCATCAACGCTGTTTGACATAATGTCTACCCTGAAAAGAGTTACGATTTGTAATTGTTATGAATGTCTTCCGGGAGAACCACTGTCTTACGCTCATAAACACACCCAGCGTCCCTTTTCTTCTGTACAACAAGTATACGTCAGCTACAGGTAAAAAACAATTTGATTGCTCATAGCACTGAACCTGACTGTAAAACAACAAAATCATTCGTCATAGAAACTGTAATCACTCCCTGTTCGCGAACAAAATAATTCATTTTATTTCTTTTTGAATCTGCCGATTTATAGTATAGTTCGTCGCTGTTTTTATACCGCAACAAGCAAAACATGATTGCAAGGCCACCAGGCAGCTAAATAGAATTATGACAGAAGCGGAAAACACAACAACAATAGAACAATTGATTGAAGCGGTTTTAGACAGTCGCTACAATCCCGCAACTGTTCCGCCTGCTCAACAGAGCATGGCCGATGAGGTTCACAGCTTTAACTGTGCCGAAAAGCGTGTGGTACTTCTTGGCGGCGGTACCGGACTTTCAACAGTTGTCGGCGGTAATTCTCAGCTCGATCAATGGCCCGAAAACCCGAATATAGGTTTAAAGCAGATATTCCCAAACATTGATGTCATTGTCTGCACAACTGATGACGGCCGTTCAACCGGCAAACTGCTTAAACAATTGCCTATGATCGGCATCGGCGATATACGCAAATTATGCTTATCAATGATTGCGCCCGCTCGACTCGAGGAAACCTACAATATTGACAGCGCCATACGACGTAAACTCATACGCCTTATACATGTGATATTTAACCACCGTTTTGCAATTGATGTACTCAACGCACCCCAGATCGCAAATCCCCTGCTGGCAGCACCTCCTGAACTTCGCAGTGCATGTCCCCCGGCCCTTAAAAAACAGCTGCTTGATCTTGGAGCATTTTTAAGCAAAAACGGTGACATGCCTCGCATCGAGCCTGCAGGACATTGTCTGGGAAATCTCCTGCTCACAGCCGCTATCTTTATGGCTGCCGATTCAGGGTATGGTAAGCCACCATCAATTATGGCCATGCGCCGGGGTATAGATAATATCGCGCGAGCAATCGGAGCGCCGCCGGGTAGCCTGCATCCGGCAACAGCAGCGCCCGGTCAGCTTGTATTTCGGTATGCAAACGGTGTTGAAACACATGGCCAGAGCAAAACTTCGACTGCACGGCGCGGGTTTCCTATTGAGCGTGTCTATATTGAATTTTATAAAAAACCCTCAATCAATGTAAAAGCCATTCGTGCACTCCAAGCCGCGGATATTATCATACTGGCGCCTGGCAGCCTGTATACCAGCAGCATACCGGTACTGCTCGTTCCAGCTATTGCCGACGCAATCAGGGCCAATCGCCACGCGCTTAAAATTCTTGCCGCCAACTTCTGGGTTGAAGAAGGTGAAACCGATATCACCCATAGGGATAAAAACAGAGGATTTCACGTATCGGAACTGCTTGAGGCCTACGAGCGCAACATCTCCGGTGGCCGCAAGGATCTTTTTTACTGTGTACTGTGCGCCAATCTTGATCATATTCCCAGCAGCATTCTACGAAATTATGCCTTTGAGGGTAAGCGGCCTCTGTACCTTAACCGTACACAAGTTGAAAGCATGAATATCAAACCGGTTGAATCCAGTATTTCATCGGTTGAGCATCTAGAGTCCGCCGGTCGTATTTATCATAATCCACAAAAATTCGCCCTGGCCATTCGGACCCTGCTATTTGCTCATAACAAGGCGCCCTTCAAACCTGATGAAAATTCTGTTCTTTCACAGTCGCTTACCCCATCGCTTCCCGATACGGTTCTGCGCGGTAAACAATTGCTATGCGACTACTGGGGATCTATTAATAAAGCACTTGATACCCGTATATTTAAACCCAAAAGTCTGCGCGATACCCTTATGAATCTTATCTGGAAAAATCGTGATATTCGTGTTGAGCACCTGACTTGCTTCTCTGGCGCACGGGTTATTGACGCCAAAAACTGGAATAGAAGTACTGAGTGGGATAATGTACTAGGCTACTATGATCCACTGGACAACTGCTGTAAATTCCACAGGCAGCTTCTCGATGATCCCGGACGTCTGAACAGTAACATGCTCATCGTGCTGGGGGAGTCACTGCTGGGTCGCTATATTAAGGAAGGTACATGGTTACAACCCAAAGATACGCACGCATGGGGTTTGCGCTGTTTCCAGATCAAGCTGCTTGAACCCGCCCAGCGAACCTGCCTGCTCAGCCCGGAACATCTACACGAGTATTTGATTCTTTCTCGAATGGTTGCACACCCGAGCGAACACGATGTTTACAGGATCACTCTCAACAATGATGACGGATTCATTCCGCCGGGACTGCTGTTCGGTCTTATGTATGCCTGGTACCTTGATAATACCAGCGTTCCGGTAATGGAAAATGAAATGTCTATTCTGCACCTGCAGGAAAAAGCCCTGATACCCCATCAGGTACAGGAGTTCAGACGTAAAAAAGCACTGGTTGATTTTTTTCGTAAACATGTTTTTAGAAATAATATATAATTCTAGACAACCTGCCGACAAAGGAAACAACTAAGAAGTACTGTACGCATCTTGCGAGGATCGTAAAAAAAGCGCTCAGCTGAGCATCTTTGGTAAACGAAGAATCCCAGAATTGAGTAAAACTATTTCTTACGCATGATTGGTAAAAAAGATCGGGCAGTAGCAACAAAATCAACATCATGCCCGGCAAGCAGCCTGCTCATGACATTGGCTGCAAATGGTATCGCAAAATTTTCGAAATAACGCTTCAGTAAAGCCCCGGGTTTAGCGGGCAAGTCATGACCTGTACCGCATGAAATATCCGCAAAACACTCGAATTCTGAAACAACAGGCTCATAACAATCATCGTCTTCCGGCTGAACAGCATTCGCTGAAGGCATAACCATAAACAACTCTATGCCATAACCGGAAAGTAAAATCTTACAATACTTTGAAAGACCGGCTGTGTGCTCTAGAGCAGCGGCCTGTGAACAGCAGGGTGCACATCCACCTAGATATAATTTGCTGACTGCAAACTGTTTACACAAGGGGATATAAACGGCTGCACGATAGAAAGTACAGGCCGCGCACTGAAGTGCTGAACGCGTCTGCTGTTCCTCCTGCATGCCGGCATACATACACAATGCGCTGCGAAACAACGGGGCACCCAGAGCAATCGGCTGCAGCACATGCACATGCCAGGTTCGCTCAAATGTTTTTTTTAACGCTGCCACAGTACTATCAAAATTGCTCCAGCGCACCCGCTCTACACCGCAGTAAGCGACCGCGGGCAATACAGCATCAGGACGCTTTTTGAGAAAAAATTGATCAAGTGCCTGAGGATCAGCCATCATTGTAATATCGCACAGCGCAATATCCGGGATGCATGCCATCTCGTCGCGCTGTTTACTGTTGAGAACGGTCTCTGGAAAAGCCGACATCATATCCGGCTTTTCCGACAAAATTCGGACAATATCCTTGCGGTTAAAATAAGCCATTACAGGTATCTTTATCCTCAGGGAACAAACTCACCTCATCAATATGGCCTGTTCCCGTAAGCGCCATGATAAGACGATCAACACCGAGCGCATTGCCGGCACACATCGGCATGCCATGTTCGATAGCCTTCAAAAACAGATCATCGCTGGCATAGGGTTTGCGGCCGAAGGCTTTACGGGCTTGGGCCGCATGTTCAAAACGCTCACGATGCACAAGCGGATCAGTAAGCTCACTGTAGGCATTACAGATTTCGAGACCATTGATAAAAAGTTCAAAACGTTCGCAAATACGGCTATTTGAAGATGATACTTGCGAAAGAGCTGAAAGTGCCTCTGGAAAATCATATACAATAACTGCGGGAATTTTCTGTAAATGCGGTTCAACAACCTGCACCCAGTCCAAAAAATAACGGTCTTCATCCCATTGTTCAGAAGGCTTCCATCCGGCTGCGTCTTCATAGAGCCGATCTACCGTAATACGCGGCACGGGGAAATTAAGCCCTGCAGACTTACTACCGCAGCCACCTATCACATACCTAAGCAAATCTTCGGTTTCCTGCATCATCTCAAGATAGCCAATTCCCGTATGATACCACTCAAGCATCAGAAACTCGCACTTGTGATGAGCACCTTCCTCCTCAGCCCTGAAGGCCGGTATAATTTGATAAATCAACTGCGCCCCATCACAGACCAGGCGTTTCATATGTAACTCAGGAGAAGTCGCAAGGTACATACCGCTGCCTGTGGACAGGGCCTCAACGTGCTGATCAAGCCCGGGGCAGCGTACCATAACCGGTGTAGTAACCTCGCAATAGCCATGCATGCGAAAAAAAGCCCTGATCGCGGTGAGAACACGGTCTCGAACCTCAATCAGGGCAAGGATACGACTGGAGTCAGCCGAACTCATTTTTTTACACGCTCCACATACGCACCGGTGCGGGTATCAACAACAATCGACTCACCGCTATTGATAAACAGTGGTACATTTACGTTATAACCGGTCGAAAGAGTAGCGGGTTTTGTAGCACCGGACACCGTATCGCCACGCACTGCCGGTTCCGTGTCAACTATCTCTAACTCTACAAAGTTTGGAAGCGTTATGGCAATCGGCATACTATCATAAAAATCAACTTCAACATTCATATTTTCAGTCATAAAATTAAGCGCCTCACCAACCTGATCAACGTTTAATTCAACCTGATCGTAGGTGTTATTGTCCATGAAGGCATACGCCCCGCCCTGTTCGTACAGGAATACCATTTCACACTCATCAATGCGGGCCTGCTCACCGATTTTTTCTCCGGATTTATAGGTTCTATCCATGGTGTGGCCGGCTATAAGGTTTTTAAGCCGGGTACGTGTAAAGGCCTGCCCTTTGCCGGGTTTTACAAATTGACAGTCGACCACGATCCAGGGATCACCATCAATAATAATTTTAAGGTTCTTGCGAAGCGCTGTGGTGTCAAGCATATATTTCTCCTTAAGCTCTATTGACACGGTTGTTGTAAGTTCTCAAGTATACCAAAATCATCATGCGGGTACAATACAAATAAGGTGCCGTATCATAATTTCAACGGCTACACCCTGTTTTTTATGCAAACAGAATAACACTGTACTGTCCGTTCGAAAAGCTCAACTGTTACAATACAGTAGCGAGTATCCGAAAGCCGGACACTGCCAAAGCAACAAACAAGACTACAACAAAGAGATTACAGTAGCGATGCATCTCGAGCATCCAAGTCCGGTAACCTTTATCCTTTAGCAGCAGCAGGAAGCTGCTTAATACGCCGCAGGTCAAAACTGCTATAAGACAGGCCGCAATAAAAATATGAACAGGGGACGACAGTCTCATAGCATGCGTTGTCGCCCTCCGGGCGACCAACATACCCACAGCACTGCCGATCAATGTCAAAACATAAAACATGACACCGATATTAATATGTACAGGCAGAAAAAAACATCTGCGTGTACAGCCGGTAACCAAGTTAAACACGCCCAAAAGCAGGGCAACAATCTGACCCAACGGATGAATCAACACTCTTTCTTTGAGCATGAGCACCTCCACCTGTTTAGCCAATAGTTGTAGGATTTTGTATCCGTATGCATTCAAAATTTTTCAACGTTGTACTTTAACAGTCCGTTGCTTGTCAAAACATAAATCAAAAAACCACTGTTTAATGCGCCAGAAAAACTCGTGAGCAGACCTGACAGACTTCTCATATTTTGACTCCTGCCACGAAAAGTGATATTATTTTTTTTACTCAGTAAAAACGGATAGTACATACTGCTATCCGTTCCGTTATATGCGCATACCTTGTTTGCCCCCGTAGCTCAGCAGGATAGAGCGACGGCCTCCTAAGCCGTAGGTAGCACGTTCGAGTCGTGTCGGGGGCATACTTACACCCTATTAAATAAAAAAAATCATGCCTGTATGCGTTTTATGATTGCGCGTATTTCACTATAGAACGGCCAACCTGGTACGCATCTGGCGGCTTTTCAGTTATGGTATAATTATAGAACTCAGGGCATTAAAAAACCCTTGTTACGCACTATAAATTGTGCTATGTTTTAAAAAATTACCCACATATAGTGCTTGAAGCGTTTTTTTGCTTTACTTTTTAAACTGTTTTGATAGTATGCTTAACAAAGAAACAGTAAGACTTTATGCGCAAAACAATTAATAAAGAAATATCAGCTATTTAAATATAAATATCAAACTCTTTGCTTGAGGTCATCCCATGCAGGTTAAAGAACTTGAGATTGCGGGTTTTAAGTCATTTGTCGATCCGGTTCGTCTTTCATTTCAGGCCGGCATTACAGCCTTGGTTGGGCCCAACGGTTGCGGCAAAAGCAACGTGATTGATGCCCTGCGCTGGATCATGGGAGAACATAATGCCCGCAACCTGCGCGGAACAAAAATGGAAGATTTGATATTTAGCGGCAGTGATACACGCAAGGCTACCGGCATGGCCGAAGTGAGCCTGATACTGCAAAACACCAATTGTAATGGAAACGGTAATGGTTCAACACTTGGAACGTCTTCCGAGATGCAGATTACGCGCCGCCTGTATCGGTCCGGTGAGAGTGAATATTTTATCAATAAAATCCCCTGTCGCCTTAAAGACATCGTCGAACTGTTTCTTGACTCGGGTATTGGCAGCAAGTCGTATTCAATTATGGAACAGGGCAAGGTAGACTACATACTGAGCCTTAAACCCAACGATCGCCGCATCTTAATCGAGGAAGCCGCCGGAATCGCCAAGTACCGCACTCGTAAAAAAGAAGCGGTCTCCAAAATGCAGTCAACCAAAACCAACCTCTCGCGGCTCAAAGATATTCTACACGAACTTCAAATTCAGATGAAAGGCCTTGATCTTCAGGTTAAGCGTCTGAAACGCTACCGGGTTATCAAGGATGAAATCAAAACAATAGACCTGAATTTGTGCGCCCACCGGCTTTCGGTTCTTATGTGCGAACGTGAAAAACTTGAAAGTGAATTGCAGCAGAACCATGACCGCGAGGTAAAGATTACTGCCGATAAGAATACCCTGGAAGCAAATATTGAACAGCAACGCCTGCAGTTGACTGAACAGCAGAAAACGCTGGCCCAATTACAACAGGACTTTTTTGAATTAAAAAACACTATTCAACAAGCCGAGAGCGCCGGTGACTATAACGAACGCGAACTGCAAGGAACCATCGACCAGCTTGAAAAGAATAAATCTGCCCATGTTGAGCTCACCTCTCAGGTTGAGAGCCTTCAACAGGAGATTGCAACCCGCTCATACGATATAAACACCGTCAAGCAAAGTATTGACGGAATAGAAAACAGCTGCCGTGAATCAACTGAAAATCTAACTACCTCGAAGTTCACATTGCGCGAGCTGCAGACACGCCTTGAACACGAAAATTCAGCGCTTGTAAAACTGAATTATGAGGTAACCGAAGTCAAAAACGCCCTGCTGCTCAACACGCGCCTGCGCGAAGAGGTTGAAATCAAGCAGGAAAAGTTGCACAAAGAACAGCAGACCTGCGATGCACGCATGCAGGAACTGAAACAGGAAAAGGATCAGCATACCGGAAAGCTCAATGAGCTTGTACTGCAGCGCGAACACATTGAAAAAGAACTGGGTCGCCTGCGCGTCGAGATTGAACAGGCAACCGCGGATCTACAAGCCCGCAATGACGCTGTGCAGGACGTCAAAGAAAAAATCAGTACGCTGCGCGCACGCTTAAACTCACTGCACGAGCTACAGGATGGCTTGGAAGGCTTCAATGACGGCGTGCGCACGATTATGAGCAAGGAGAACGAAGCCACAGGAGATTTCAGCGGCATTCGCGGATTGATTGCTGACATGATTGAAACCACAGCCCGCTATGAACTTGCTGTTGAAGCAGCCCTCGACCAACGATTACAGGCAATTATTGTAGACGAACCCCATGATGCTCTCAAGGCTATAGAACATCTTAACTCCGCAAAAAACGGACGGGTTTCTTTTATCCCCCTTGGTCTTTCTCAAGCTAATGCAGGCCCACAGGTACCAGGAGCTGAACGTTTGCTGGATGTGCTCACTATCCGCCCTGAGTACACTACAATTGTCACCGCTATTCTTGGCAACATTTATATCGCAGAAAATATTTCAGCTGCTCTTGAGCTGCGCACGCCTGAGATTCCTAACGCCACCTTTGTTACCTTTCAGGGCGAAATCATCGACAACCTTTGTGTTATTACCGGCGGAAACGCTGCCAGCAATGGCTCCGGGATTCTAAAACGCAACCGCGAACTCCGCGAATTTACGTTAGTCCTTGAAAAACTCGAAGATACACTCAAAAGACTCGCTACAGAGCGTGAACGCTCAGAACAAACCCTGCATACGATCCGTGAATCCCTGGAAGGTATGTTGCAACGAAAGCAGGAACTTGACATCCTGCTCGTACAGAAGCAATCCCTGCTTGACCAGTCAGAACGCGAACTCCTGCAACAAAAAGAGAAGAGCAGTCTGCTCGCACAAGAAGCACAACAGGCATCGTCTCAGCTTGAACAGCAGCATAATGAATACCAACTGCTCAATGCACGCCAGCAGCAGATCAGACTTGCCGCCGATGAGAAGCAAAATGTGCTTGATGAATTACAGCAAAACGAAAAGGGATTGCGCTCAGGAGTTGAAGAGAAGGAAAGCCAGAACACAGAGTTACGCATTGACTTGGTATCATTGCAGCAAAAGCTAAAAAGCCTGCAAGGTAATGTAGAATATCTTTCCGTCCAGCGCAGCACATCCTCTGAAAAAAGCACGGCCCTTGAAACCGAACACCAACAGTTGACCAAAAAAAAAGCTGCCCTCACAGAATCAATCAAACAGGGGAAAACAAACCTTGCTCAACTGCTTGAAACCAGCCGCGAACGAGAAACCGGCATACAGTCCATGAGCAGTGATGTGCAGTCCTTAAGTGATGCTGTAGAAGAAGCTGAAGAAACGCTCAAAGCCGTTCGCGGCGAACGCGAACTCATCGAGCCGACTATTCATGACCTGCAGGTGAAGCTCTCCAACAGCACCATCCATGTTGATCATCTCACCCATGATGTAAACG
>Ga0222680_1000001_pt1 | contig 167791 bp, 131 predicted proteins | sample AntAcemetage1004_FD_181146 | JGI IMG/M metagenome (GOLD analysis project Ga0222680, IMG submission 181146) | Saline water microbial communities from Ace Lake, Antarctica - #1004 | ecosystem: Environmental > Aquatic > Non-marine Saline and Alkaline > Saline | place: Antarctica: Ace Lake... | reverse complement strand
CATGGGAGATGGTCGCCATGTGCAAAATACTATACACAAACAAAGAATTTGGAGCTGTACCCGCACTTAAAAAATTTGCGGAATTAAAAGGGAACAGTTCACTTGTCAACGCCTGTGAGGGGTGTATTATTTTTAATGAAGGGCATATGCTTGAGTCTGCAGAAAAGTTTAAATCTGCCGGTAACCTGGGTGCTTCCTGGACGAAAGACTATACTGCTAATTTTTGGGTTTCTGCTTACTTTTATAGAACATACGGCAATGTCCTTGAGAATATCGGCAAAATAGATGAAGCGCTCGAGCAGTACAAAAAACACAGAATAGCTCTATCTCGTCATGAGTATAGCGGGAATATCAAAACGGAGACCGATAAGATTGTACCTGTCATAAAAAGGCTCGAGGGCCTGATTAAAGCTCAGAAATCGGAACAAAACGGAGATTTGCGTACAGCATTAAACCACTATAAAGAAGCTTTCGTTGTCACGGAAAAGTTAGGGATAGACACAAAAAAGATACAGGAAAAGATCATAAAACTTGCCCTGGATCTTGACCCGCCGCCCGCGGCGCCACGGGAGACAGAGCGTTATGTTTCAAGGGGGCTTGCGGCCATCAGGATGGCAAAATCAAAAGAGAACTATAAAAGCGCGCTCAAAGAATTTAAAAAGGCCCTTGAGCTTGCCCCGTGGCTTCCCACAATTTATTATAACATGGGGCTGGTACAGGAACAGGCGGAATTATATGAGGACGCAATCATCAGTTTTAATTTTTATCTTTCATCCACACCCCGGGCCGTGGATGAAAAGGTTATACTTAGCAAAATATATGAACTGGAGTATATAATTGATAGAAAGAAAGCAACAATGGGACAGTGGATGGGAACATGGATTCCGGAAGAACAAATTATATATGGATGGTGCGGTCCCAGGGGAGATCATAACCTGTATGACTGCTGTAAATGGTTTTTAAAGTTATATGAATCTCCGCCTGAATCAAAAAAAATTAAGGTTAAGCTTGAAATTACAAATAAGTACCTGCGTAGTTTCACGTTTGAGATGACAAGTGTGGATGAGACAAAGCTTACTGCGTTTGGAAAAGTAAACGCAAGGAATTGGGGAGAGATTGAAATATCAAAAGAAGGAAATACATATAATGTCAATTTATCACGGTATGATGATCTTAAAAATGATTGTAAAAGGACATGGACATACAAAGGCATGATAAACAAGAAAAAGTAAACAAAGGTTCTTCCGTTTTGTTATCAGTGCCCATTATTGATCTGTGCAAATGTGAATAATAAAATGCTCTTTGTGTCTGTCACATAAGATACAGACAAACTTAATGATCTTTATGAAGAATTTAGTGCTGAGCAGGAAACAGGGGGTGAAAATGAATAAAAGTAAAAATTTTAACAGTGTTTTAAAAAGCACGCTACTTTTCAGTCTATTATTCTCGATAGTTTTTTTGTCGGGATGCGCTTTCACTATAGAAGAATTAATGGCAAGAGCGGATCAGCATTACGAACTGAAGACGACTGATGATTTTTATACTGCATTAGCATGCGCTAATTCCGTGATAAAACAGAGTCCGAACAATGCAGAAGCATGGGAGATGGTCGCCATGTGCAAAATACTATACACAAACAAAGAATTTGGAGCTGTACCCGCACTTAAAAAATTTGCGGAATTAAAAGGGAACAGTTCACTTGTCAACGCCTGTGAGGGGTGTATCCTTTTTAATGAAGGGCATATGCTTGAGTCTGCAGAAAAGTTTAAATCTGCCGGTAACCTGGATGCTTCCTGGACGAAAGACTATACTGCTAATTTTTGGATTTCCGCTTACTTTTATAGAACATATGGCAATGTCCTTGAGAAGATCGGCAAAATAGATGAAGCGCTCGAGCAGTACAAAAAACACAGAATAGCTCTATCTCGTCATGAGTATAGTGGGAATATCAAAACGGAGACCGATAAGATTGTACCAGTCATAAAAAGGCTCGAGGCCCTGATTAAAGCTCAGAAATCGGAACAAAACGGAGATTTGCGTACAGCATTAAATCACTATAAAGAATACATATCGATCGGAACAGGGGATAGTAAGCGTATCTACTTTGCACCTGAGGAAATCAAAAATGATATGCGTATAAGAAAGAAGATCATAAAGATTTATCATAAACTTGACCCTCCTCCTGCTGTTTCCAAGGAAGCGAAAAGGCATGCCATTAGGGCAGAGGCACTTCTTGAGATGGCTAAAAGCGAAAAAGAATATGAGAAGGCTTTTTATGAGTATAATAAGGCCCTTGCTCTTGCTCCATGGTGGGCCGATGCTTATTTCAACTTTGCAATCGCCCAGGAAGCGGCAAAAGATTATGAAGACTCCATCAGAAGCTTCAAGTTATTTCTCCTTGCGTCTCCTAATGATCCAGCGGCAAGCGGTGTTAGAAAAAAGATTTTTAAACTTGAAATAAAAGCAGAAAAGGCCATAGCTGCTACTGGAAAAATAGTTAATAGGAATGACCGTTTTATTAAATATTCAACAGGAGTTGTTCTCGACATTCAAACCAAATTAATGTGGGCAGCAAAAGATAACGGAAGTAATACCAACTGGCCCGGTGCCAAGTCTTATTGTGAGAGCTACGGCGGAGGAGGTTACTCAAACTGGCGAATGCCGACCCACGCTGAGTTAGCAGGGTTGTATAAAGCCGGGGTCAGGTGGAAAGAGCATGATTATATTCAAATTAATTCTGTTGGAATCTGGGCTTTAGAGACTAAATCCAGTGTGTTTGACATGCTGGCTGCCCAGTTCGGCTTCCTCAATGGTCTTTTAGAATGGGGCACCAGGGATGCTTATGTCTATAGCTGCAGGGCTTTGCCTGTGCGCAATGTAAATGAAGAATGATGTGAGAATTAGTAGAAACCGGAAACCCTTAATCAGCTCATTACTCTTAAAGCGAACAGCATGTCGTTTCGCTGCGGCGTACAAAACGTACGCCTCATTCTTCATGGTTGTGTGTGCCTTGCATCCGACCATTTTCGAATAGCCTGCGAATCTTTTTGTCAGACCGGAGGGAAACATTTTTTTATTGCCAAGCGTTTTTTTTCCACCTACACTGAAATAGCTTTACAATTGTTTTTCAAATACCGATATGTTGCAAATGTAGGTAATTCCACAGGAGACCGAATATGGACATATCCGAACTGCTTATTTTTGCGGTAAAACAGAATGCAAGCGATGTGCATTTGAGCGCAGGCGAGCCTGTTATGCTGCGCATTCATGGCGAGCTGCGCAAGCTCGAAATGAATGCACTTCCGCACGATGAAGTCCACCGCATGATCTACGATATTCTCAATGACCAACAGCGCAAAATGTTTGAAGAGCATAAGGAGCTCGATTTTTCTCTCGCGCTGGGAGAATACGGACGTTTTCGCGTCAACTGTTTTTTTCAGAGCCGCGGTCAGGCCGCTGTGTTCAGGGCGATTCCCAATAAGATATACAGTTTTGAGGAACTGGGCTTGCCGAAGGTCTGCATGCAGATCGCCAAGTATCGCAAGGGCCTTGTGCTGGTAACCGGCCCGACCGGCTGCGGCAAGTCAACCACGCTGGCCGCGATAATTGACTATATTAATACTGAACGCAAGGAACATATTGTTACCATTGAAGATCCGATTGAATTTGTGCATACAGCCAAAAACTGTCTGGTCAATCAGCGTGAACTGGGTGCCCATACCCACAGTTATACAAATGCCTTGCGCGCCGTGCTGCGCGAAGATCCCGACGTTATTCTGGTGGGTGAAATGCGCGATCTTGATACGATTCAGCTGGCATTGACGGCTGCTGAAACCGGGCACCTTGTCTTTTCCACGCTGCACACCACCAATGCGCCCAAAACCGTTGATCGCATTATCGATGTGTTCCCGTCCTCGCAGCAGGAACAAATCAGGACCATGTTTTCCGAAACTATTCAGGCCATTATAGCCCAGCGCCTGTTCCGGCGCAGGGATGGTAACGGTCGCGTGCCGGCTTTGGAAGTTCTGATCGGCATACCCGCGGTGCGTAATCTGATCAGGGAAAACAAAATTTCACAGATTCCCTCTTCAATGCAGACCGGCCAGAAATTCGGGATGCAAACCATGGAGGCGGCCATCCACGAGCTGATCAACAGGCGTGTTATTGACCCGCAGGATGCCGAAGGCCTGCTGGAAGAACAAAATCTATAATGTAAGGGGGATGCGTTGTGACTGTTAAGGATTTGCTGGTTGTCATGATAAAAGCAAAAGCATCGGATCTGTACCTGACCGTTGACAGTCCTCCGATGTTTCGTGTTGAAGGCGTTACCCGTGCCTATGGCGATAATAAGATGACCTCACATGAGTGCGAGGAAATCGCACTGTCGCTTATGAATGAGCGCCAGAAGGCTAAATTTTCCGAGACCTTGGAGATGAACCTGGGGCTTTACTATCCTGAAATCGGGCGGTTTCGGGTTAACATCTTCAACCAGAAGGGTTTCATCGCTGTTGTTTTCAGGCAGATCAAACTTGAAATTGAAACAATTGACGATTTGAAACTGCCGCAGGTTCTGAAGAGGCTTGCAGCCACAAAGCGCGGACTGGTGTTGGTTGTGGGCGGAACCGGTACCGGTAAATCTACGACCCTGGCCGCCATGATTGATGAGCGTAACCGCACAACAACCGGACACATTATTACTGTTGAAGATCCCATAGAATTTATGTATCCCCACCGTAAATGCATTGTTTCGCAGCGTGAAATCGGCATTGATACGTTGACCTATACCGAGGCCCTGAAAAACGCCATGCGTCAGGCGCCGGATGTGATCCTGATTGGCGAGATCAGGGACCGCGAAACCATGGAATCAGCGGTTACCTTTTCGGAAACCGGGCACCTGTGCCTTTCAACACTGCACGCGAATAACGCCAATCAGGCTATTGAGCGTATCATGAACTTTTTTCCGCCCGAAAAGCATGAGCAGGTTTATTTTCAACTCTCGTTGAACATGCGCGCCATTATTTCCCAGCGCCTCATTCCGGGCGTGGACGCAAAACGTGTTGCTGTGGTTGAAATTCTTCTTGACAGCCCTCGGGTTAAAGACCTGATTATGAAACGACAGATTGGTCTTCTAAAAGAGTGCATGGCTGAAAGCACCAAGGAAGACATGCAGACCTTTGATCAGCATATTTTTGACTTTTTTATTGAGGGTAAGATTAGCTATGAGAACGCTATTGTGTATGCCGACAGTGCCAACGACCTGCGGCTGCGCATTAAGATTGATGACGTCAGCTCTGCTTCTTCCGACGCGCGTAGAGCCGAGGCTGATTTGAATGAGGCTTTCCGGATGAAATCGGATGGCAACAGATCGGACTAAATCCGGCCTCGCGCAGCAGTGCGGCACTCTGCGTCACGTAATTTGAAAGGAGAACGTTTTTTCATGCAAAAAGGCCCTTATGTTGAGGATATTCGCGAAAAACAGCCGGTTGAAGGACTGTACTTGGTTCGCGATAAGAACAATGGCATCACCAAAAACGGCAAACCCTATATCGCGCTTAATTTGTCTGATAAGACCGGTATAATTAAAGGCCGGGTGTGGGACAATGCCGAGAAACTTGATCCCGGTTTTGATCAGGGTGATGTTGCCTACCTCAAAGCTTTTTCGGTTCTCTATCAGGGTGAAATGCAGCTGAACATTCATGCGATCAACCGCATTGGTTCAGATGATGCGGACCCGCGTGATTTCATGTCCACATCCCTCCTTGATCCGGAACAGTGCTGTGCCGATATTCAGGCTTATATTGCCAGCGTTAACGACTCGCATCTGCACCGCCTGTTGGAGCTGATTTTTGAGGATGAACGAATAGCGGCGGCATTTAAGCTGGCCCCGGCAGCCAAAAGCATTCACCATGACTGTCTGGGCGGTTTGATTGAGCATACATTGAGTGTGACTCGCATTGTCGATTTGCTGGCGGGCCATTACGCCACGGTGAATCGGGATTTACTGCTGACCGGCGCTATTCTGCATGATATCGGAAAAATTCATGAATTGAGCTATGAACGCGGTTTTGACTACACGGACGAAGGCCGTCTGATAGGTCACATTGTGCTGGGCATGGAGCTGATCACCGATACGATCAGGCTATTGCCCGATTTCCCCGCGCAGAAAGCCATGCTGATCAAGCATATGATTCTCAGTCATCACGGACAGCTTGAATTCGGTTCTCCCAAGCGGCCCAAATTACCCGAAGCCCTGCTGTTGAGTTATGCTGATGATATTGACGCGAAAATGTGTACCTTTACGCAATTCATTAAAAAAGAACAACGGCCGGAAACGAACTGGACCGGTTACCACAGGCTCTTCAACCGCTATCTCTATACCGGAGCGCTGGCTGAGCAGGAATTGCCGACGCCGGGCGCGGAAAACGGGAAACCGCCAAAGGATGCATGAGCTGGTTTGCCTATGCGCTGCTGTGCGCGCTGTTTCTGGCAACTGCGGATGTCTGCGCAAAAAAAGCTCTTGGTCAGGTAGATGAATATCTTGTAGCCTGGGGCCGACTTTTATGCGCGGCCCCGCTGTTCGTGCCGATTGCACCCTGGCGGGATGTTGCAACCCTCGACCCGCAGTTTTGGATAATTGTTCTTATCCTGCTTCCCTTTGAGATTACCGCTATTTTTCTGTACAACCGCGCCATAAAGATCTCAGACCTTTCCATTACGACCCCCTTTCTTGGGCTGACCCCGTTGTTTCTGGCGGGCACGGCTTTTCTTGTTCTTGGTGAACGGCTGAGTTATTCCGGGCTCACCGGCATTGTGCTGATTGTCATCGGCGCCTATGTTCTCAATGTTAGCAGGTTGCGGCAGGGGCTGCTTGCACCCATAGCAGCTATTGCGCGTGAGCCGGGTTCGCGCCTGATGGTGATTGTAGCCCTCTTGTACAGTATTACTGCGCTGTTGGGGAAAATGGCCGCGCAGCGTGCAGGCCCGTTGCTGTTTGCCGCAATCTACACAGTTATTGTTGTGCTTGCTCTTACTCCCGCAGTATTGCGCAACTCTTGCCCCGCCTTGTTGCGCAAGGCATTTCGTAATCCCTGGTTTTTAGCGATGGGGCCCTGCTATGGCTTGATGATGCTGTGCCATCTCAACGCGATTGTGCTGGTTGAGGCATCCTACATGATCTCGGTAAAGCGCTGCAGCCTGTTGTTTGGTATTGTGTACGGCAGGTTAATTTTCAAGGAAGCTGGCTTCAGGGAACGAATTAGCGGAGGGCTTGTTATGATTGCCGGGATCTTGTGTATCACCCTGCTGTAGAGGGCGCAGACTGTCCAGTAACGTCCATCTGCTTCGTTGCACTCGTCGCTTGTCATTGCAGCGTACGGAAAAGTACGCCTCATTCCTCATGACCTCGCGCGCCTCGCATCTGAACATTTCTGAACAGCCTGAAAAGACTGTTTCATAACCCCTCACTCCAATTCTCTCCCGCAAGGGGAGAGGGGGTGTTTGACCCTCATTCAAAGGTTTTTACGCGGGTGGAGATGGAGATTTAAGTTCTTCCCCTCCCGTGAGGGGAGGGGATTAAGGGGAGAGGGAGCGATTATCGTATGTTCAAATTCTTTCCTGTAGCTGGAGATTGCGGCCTATGTTTTCCCCTCCCTTGAGGGGAGGGGATTAAGGGGAGGGTGACTAAAGGATCTCTTTAAACTTTCAAATAATCTGCTCAGGGTCCGTGTGCGGCCTGTATATGTTGACATGTAAAAGGCATTGATTTATAGTGTTTGATCTGTTTTGGCTACGTTAGATCGGTATGAATATTCAGGAAAGGAACGGGCATGAAAATTTTAAAAATTGACCACATCGGAATTGCCGTCAACAGTATGGATGATGGTAAAAAATTCTGGAACGAGATTTTGGAACTTGATTTTAGCGGCGAGGAAACTGTTGCGGCGCAGAAAGTGAATACAGGTTTTTTTCCGGTTGGCGAAAGTGAAGTTGAGCTGCTGGAATCAACCGCGCCTGACGGCCCGGTTGCCAAATATATTGAGAAAAAAGGCCCTGGCATGCAGCATATCGCTTTTGTGGTCGAGGATGTTGAGGCAGCCCTGGCTGAATTGAAGGAAAAGGGCGTTGCCTTGATTGACCAGGTGCCGCGCATTGGGGCCGGCGGCAAGCAGATTGCCTTCCTTCATCCCAAGGCAACCGGTGGTGTGCTGGTTGAGCTGTGTCAGTGTGTCGATTACTGACGGATTGATTAATCCAAATTGTAGATAAGAATTTATCTTTTGAGAAACGCATATCCAGACACGGTTTCCTGCAGGATGCGTTAAGGAGTTGACCATGGCAGACCATGCAGAAAAGAAAAAATGGGAAGAACTGGCGACAAAGGAATTGCGCCAAAAGCCGCTTGATTCCCTGACCTGTACGACACCCGAGGGAATTGAGATCAAGCCGCTGTACACGGCTGAAGACCTTGAGGGTATTGAATTTGTTAACACCCTGCCGGGTTTTGACCCATATGTGCGCGGCGTGCGCGCCACCATGTACACGGGACGCCCCTGGACCATTCGGCAGTATGCCGGTTTTTCGACCGCGCGTGAATCCAATGTCTTTTATAAGCGCAATCTGGCAGCCGGGCAGAAGGGTCTCTCTATTGCTTTTGATTTGGCGACCCATCGCGGCTATGACTCCGATCACGCGCGCGTTGCCGGTGATGTGGGCAAGGCGGGCGTGGCGGTTGACAGCGTCGAGGATATGAAAATCCTGTTTGACGGCATTCCGCTTGACAAGATGTCGGTTTCCATGACCATGAATGGTGCCGTGTTGCCTGTTATGGCTTCCTACATCGTCGCGGCCCAGGAGCAGGGCGTGGGTCTTGATGTTCTGGCCGGCACGATTCAAAATGATATTTTGAAGGAATACCTTACGCGCAATACCTATATTTTTCCGCCTGATCCTTCAATGCGTATTGTTTCCGACATTATCGGGTACTGCTCGGAAAAAATGCCCAAGTACAATACCGTCAGTATCAGCGGCTATCACATGATGGAAGCCGGTGCCAACTCGGTGCTGCAGACCGCGTTTACGATTGCCGACGGCATTGAATACGTTAAGGCCGCGATTGCTTCGGGCATGGATGTCGATACGTTTGCTGGCCGCCTGTCGTTTTTCTTCGGCATCGGCCAGAATTTTTTCATGGATATTGCCATGCTGCGCGCTGCGCGTTTTCTGTGGGCCGACATGATGAAACAGTTCAATCCCAAAAATCAGAAATCCCTGATGCTGCGCACGCACTGCCAGACATCGGGCTGGAGCCTCACGCAGCAGGACCCCTATAATAATATTATCCGCACCACGCTGGAAGCGCTCTCTGCTGTTCTGGGCGGCACTCAGTCGCTGCACACTAATTCATTTGATGAGGCTGTTGGGCTGCCCACTGATTTCTCGGCCCGCATCGCCCGCAACACGCAAATTATTCTGCAGCAGGAAACCTCAATCTGTAACACGGTTGATCCGTTGGGCGGTTCCTACTATGTCGAGTCCTTGACCAATTCGATCGTGCAGGAAGCCCGCACAATCATCAGCGAAGTTGATGAAATGGGCGGCATGGCCAAGGCCATAGCCGCAGGCATGCCTAAGATGCGCATCGAGGAATCCTCAGCGCGCAAGCAGGCTCGCATTGATCAGGGCAAGGATGTCATCGTGGGCGTTAACAAGTATCAGGTCGAGGAAGATCGTGAACTGGATGTGCTTGAGGTTTCATCAACCGTGCGCGATGAACAGGTTGCGCGTCTGAAGGAAATTCGTGCACAACGCAATGATGCCGAGGTGAAGAGTGCTCTTGAGGCTGTTACCAATTGCGCTGCCGGCGGCGGTAACCTGCTTGAGGTCTGTATTCCGGCAATGCGCGCGCGGGCAACCGTTGGTGAGGTCTCCGATGCGATCGAAAAGGTTTTTGGGCGCTACGTGGCAACCACGCAGTGTATATCAGGTGCATTCGCGGCAGAATACGGTGAGAGTGAAGTTATTGAGGCAGTTCGCAAACGCACGGCCAAATTTGCTGAAAAGCATGGCCGCCGTCCCCGAATACTGGTAACCAAGATGGGTCAGGACGGTCATGACCGTGGCTATAAGCTGATTTCCAGTGCCTATGCTGATCTTGGTTTTGATGTTGATATCAGTCCGATGTTTCAAACCCCGGCTGAAGCGGCCCGCATGGCTATCGAGAACGATGTACATGTTGTGGGTGTTTCCAGCCTGGCGGCCGGGCATAAGTATCTTGTACCCGAGGTTCGGCGCGAACTGGACGAGCAGGGCAGTAAGGATATATACGTGGTTGTGGGCGGTATTATCCCACCAAAAGACTATGATCATTTGCTTGAATCAGGCGCTGCCGCAATTTTCGGACCTGGCACCCCGGTTATCGAGTCAGCCAATAAGGTGCTCAATATTCTGGAAGCACTGTAACAGCCTGTTAGGTATATTTCTCACCGGGCGCTCCGCCGTGTGGCGGGGCGTTTTGGTTTTAAACCTTCACCGGGAAGCACAGTCATGACGCGTAAAGATTCCCGCTACTATATTGACGGCGTGCTGGGGCGCGACCGCAGAATTCTGGCCAAGACTATTACGCTGCTTGAAAGCGCGCGTGCTGATCATCAGGAATTGGCCCGAGAGGTGCTTGATGCGCTGCTGCCGCATACCGGCGAGGCAATCAGGCTCGGTATTACCGGCGTTCCGGGAGTAGGGAAGAGTACTTTCATTGAGAGTTTTGGTCGTCATGTGATCGAGCAGGGCAAAACCCTGGCAGTGCTGGCGATTGATCCCAGCAGCCGCCGCAGCGGCGGCAGCGTGCTGGCCGATAAAACCCGAATGGAACAGTTGTCAATGAACCCGGCTGTATATATTCGTCCCTCACCGGCCGGAACAACGCTTGGCGGCGTGGCCCGCAAAACTCGTGAAAGCATGCTGGTGTGCGAGGCTGCCGGCTTTGATGTTGTAATTGTTGAAACGGTCGGGGTTGGGCAGTCTGAAACCTCTGTGGCCGGCATGGTCGATTGTTTTCTGGTGTTGATGCTCGCCGGCGCGGGCGATGAGATTCAGGGTATAAAAAAAGGGTTGATGGAGCTTGCTGATGCGGTCGCGATTAACAAGGCCGATGGCGATAATGTACAGGCTGCCGAGCGTGCCAGGCGTGAATATTTGTCGGCCCTGCATCTGCTGAAACCGGTCTCGGCTGCATGGTCGCCGCCGGTTCTGACCTGCAGCGCAGTCACCATGCAGGGCATTGATACGATCTGGGAAACCGTGCTTGAACATCGCAGCCGGCTTACTGAAACAGGTGAGCTGCAGGAAAAACGCCGCTCCCAGGCGGTAGATTGGATGTGGGCCGTTGTTGAAGAGGGACTGCGCGAACAGTTTTACGCGCATGCAGGCGTTCGCGAAAGCCTGCCGGATGTGGTTGCGAAGGTATCCCGCGGTGAGTTGGCGCCCGGGGCTGCTGCGCGGGTGCTGCTGGATGCCTGCAGAAAATAGTTGAAACAGGCTGCCTGGAAAAATCTTCAGATTTGTCATTCCGGCGAAGGCCGGAATCCAGAAGACTTTTAAAACTATTCGTTCATTTCTTTGTGCGGCACAAAGAAACGAACCAAAGAAAAGCCGCCCAGCAGCTTGGCCTTCGGCTCTCCTCGCGAAGCGCACGGACGCGGGGGCGTCAAGAACTCGTCCCGCTTCTCGCGGAACTCAGATAGCTTGCCGCCCTTATTCCGCGCCCGCACACTTCGCTCGGCTGCGCTGCAATGGGTTTAAAACCCAAAAACTGAGGCGCTGGTTTTTTGATAATTGAGCAGGAAAAGCGTTCTTTTTTCGGAGAATCCCACCATGGATATGATAGGCAGCGCAACCTTGAGTGATGTGTTTGAGCGCACCTGCCGCGCATTCCCCCAAAAAGAATTCATTGTCTTTGAGAATCGCCAGGGTAGTGTTGAGTCCGTTACCTATGATCATGCCGAGTCACTGGTTAAACGCTATGCCTCCATCCTTGCTAGCCACGGTATAGTCCGGGGCGAGCGTGTGCTGGTGCATATGCACAATTGCCCGGCCTGGATTTTTATCTGGTTGGCCTGCGCCAGACTCGGGGCTGTCATGGTTCCGCTCAATGTTCTTTCCGGTGATTTTGAACTTGATTACTGTATTGAACATACCCGGGGCGCGGCGGTCGTAACAGAGCCTGAGTTTTTCAAGCGCTTTGTTGAACTGCGCACACAGCATCCCTGCTTGCGCACTATTTTCCTTGCGCGAACGTCCTTAGCGCAGCCGGACGCGGTTGTTATTGATGCCGAGTTGGATGATGCACCGCAGAAATGTGGCCCGGAGAGTATCAGCAATGACGATGACCTGATGTGGCTGTTTACTTCTGGCACCACGTCGCGGCCCAAGGCCGTGCAGCTCACGCATGCCAACGCAGTTTTCGCCGGCATGTTTGGCGCCGAGTGGTGGAAGATAATTTCGGATGACCGGCATATGCTGGTGCTGCCCCTGTTCCACGTGAATGCCCAGTTTATTTCTGTCATGCCAATACTCACAGCCGGGGCAACCCTGATCATGTGCGAGGCGTTCAGCGCATCGCGCTACATGGAGCAGGTTCGCCGCCATCGGGCCACCACCACCAGCCTGGTTGCCACCATGCTCACCATGATTATGCACCAGCCCGCGTATGCGCTTGACGCGCGCAATGATCTGCGCCTTGTCATGTATGCCATCGGCTTGCCGCGCGAGAAACTTACCGCCTTTCAGGAGCGCTTTAACGCGCCCCTGTGCGAATTGTGGGGCATGAGCGAAACACTTGGTGCGACTACTATCAATCCGCTTGACGGTGATATGCGGCTCAACTGTATCGGCATAGCACGCAGGGAAAATCAGGTAAAAATCGTGGATGACGATGGTTGCGACGTGTTACCCGGCACGGTGGGAGAGATGGTGGTGCACGGCATTCCGGGCCGCACGATCATGAAGGGCTATTATAATGATGCGGCCGCAACTGCCGCAACTGTTCGAGACAACTGGCTGTACACCGGTGATAATGCCCGCATGGATGAACAGGGCTATTTTTATTTCATCGACCGCAAGAAAGACATGATCAAGCGTGCTGGTGAAAACGTGGCAGCCTGTGAGGTTGAGTACGTTATCAGCCTGCACCCCTCGGTGCAGGAGGTTGCGGTGGTGGGCGTGCCGGATGCAATCCGGGAGGAGGCTGTGCTGGCGTTTGTTATTGTTCGGCCGGACGTTCGCTGCAGCGCGCAGGAGATTATTGACTGGTGCGCCGGCAAAGTGGCCGATTTCAAAGTACCCGGCTTGGTTCGTTTCGTGCCGGATTTTCCGCGCACGTCGCTTGGTAAGGTGCGGAAAAATATTTTAAAGCAGCAGTTCCCGAGCGATTTCTCTGCAGGCGTATAAACGCTGATCCGCTATTTCTTCTTCTTTGTCTTTTTTTGTTCTAAAAACCCTGACCAGTGCGGATGCTTTGAGTCTGTTTCACTTGTAGTGATCTGGCGGATATCAGAACCGTCAGGCTTCATGGTAAAGAGCTCCCAGTGGCCTTCGCGAAAGTCCTGATAGCAGATCAGGCTGCTGTCAGGCGCCCAGGTTGAGCGCTTATCTTTGGCTAGATTATTGGTGAGGCGTGTTTGCTTGGATCCGTCTGCGCGCATGCGATACAGCTCGAAGTTTCCATCACGATAGCTTTGAAAGGTAATATATTTGCCATCGGGTGAAAAAACAGCAACCTTATCATGGGCAGGATTGTTGCTGAGGTTGGTTAGTCCGGTCCCATCGGTGTTGATGCTGTATATTTCTGATTGAATTTTCGAACCCTTCGCAATCCCTCCAAGCTGAAAGACTATTTTTTTCCCATCCGGCGAGCAGCTCGGATGGCTTACATGCAGTTTTTGGTTGGTAAGCTGTGTGCGCTGCGTTCCATCCGGCAGCATGGAAAACAGTTGTGCCTTGGCCGTGCCCTGCGTGCTGATGAAGTATATCTTGCTGCTGTCAGGAGCCCATGTCGTGTGGCGATCCATTGTGGTGTTGTGGGTAAGCTGGCGCTGATCGCTGCCGTCGGCATTCATGATAAAAATTTCATATTCCCCGTCACGGTTACTGGTGAAGGTAATACTGGTTCCATCGGGAGACCAGGCTGGCTCCCAGTTTTTTGCCTTTGTATCGGTCAGTTGGCGCTGGTCGCTGCCGTCCGGTTTCATGGTGTAAAGATTTGTGTATTGTTTGGGGCCATGGGCATAGACGATTCGTGTTGTTGCGTTTATGTCGGGCAAGCTTTTGGCTTGCACCGAAGCCGCCAGAAAAAAAATAAAGAAAAGTACGACTAAATATTTCTTATCAGTACCCATGCTGCAATCTCCTTTTTTAATAGTTGAAGGCTATTTTTTTTAGTATAAAATTATAAGACAGGCGTGGTTGTGTGTCAATCAAAGAGGTACTATCGCGGGGTTGCGGACAGGAAGGCACCATGCTATATAAACACCCACGGGCGCATGACCTGGCAGGAACGTAAACCCAACAGAAAGGAATGCGACATGAGAAAAACACACGGACTGATTGTGCTGGGTGTTATTGCGGCCTTTATTGTCGTTGCGGGATTTGCCGGCCAGGGCTGGTGTGCAGACCATCCGACGGCGGTAACGCCGAAGGCTGAAGCGACAAAAGCGGTACAGCCTACAGCAGAATGCACAAGGGCTAAAAAACCGCAGGTCGAAATGCCAAGTGATCATCCTTCTGTCGAGCATCCCAAGGCCACAGTTCTAAAAGTTGAACACCCAAAGGCTGAGCATCCGACTTCAGAGCATCCACGATGAATGTTAAACACGTAATGCGTCATCGGATAGGGTGCGTGGCAGGCAGTAGCGTGTTGGTGTTGCTTGCTGCGGTTGTTGTTTTAACATTCTCTGGCCGGGCATGGGCTGACGCTGGGGGTGCGCCTGTTGAGCCTCCTCCTCCGCCCGCCTTTACTGCTGACATTCAGGCCGGTATTGAGAGCTATATAGACGAGCAAATTCGCTTGGGTGGCGGGTACTTTAATTTACCGTACAAAGACGCTACGCTTCGACTCAAATTGGTCAAGGTGCATACCGAATATCTTGCTAACCTTGGTCCCGGCATTTATTTTGCCTGTGTTGATCTGGCGGACGTGAGTGGGGATGTCTACGATGTCGATTTTTTCCTGGCGGGAGACCCCGGTTCCATGACGGTGACGGAGACGACTGTACATAAAATAAACGGCCAGCCCTATTATGCCTGGGAGCAGAAAAAAGACGGAACCTGGCAGCGCATTCCCATAGAGCGCGCATCAGATGGCCATTTTGGCGTCATCCGCGAGCACGACAGTTTTGAATTCAAGTACTGGGCAGAGTTACCGGCGCTGACCTCACCTGCGCGTATGTGGCTGCCTCTGCCTGAGACGGACAGGTTTCAGACGGTTGAAATCGTATCGTTACAGGTGCCCGGCAAGCAGAATATCGTGCATGATCGTGTATATGGTAACCGTGTGTTGGTTTTGGACCTGAGCCCTGAAGACAGCGGCAAAATAATTGATATTCGTTTCGGGGTGCGGCGCCTCGAAAAGGCGGCCTATGCAGCGCCGAAACCCGACAAAAGGTATCTGCAGGCCAACAGGCTTGGTCCGATTACCGAGGAGATGCGTACAGCGGCGCGCACTGCTGTTGCCGGCAAAAAAGGAGATCTTGTGCGGGCACGGGCGCTTTATGATCATGTGATCGACCAGATGCGCTACATAAAAACCGGCGATGGCTGGGGCAAGGGCGATGCTACCTATGCCTGCAGCGTTCTTACCGGCAATTGCACGGATTTTCACGCCTACTTTATCTCTCTGGCCCGGTCAATCGGTATTCCGGCGCGTTTTATTATCGGAGCGGGCATCCCTTCCGAGCGCAACGAAGGCGGTGTGGACGGCTATCACTGCTGGGCGGAGTTTTACGCCGAGGGCAAATGGTGGCCTGTTGATATCAGCGAAGCCGACAAGTATTCGGCTCTTGCAACATATTATTTCGGTCACCATCCGGCCAATCGCTTTGCGTTAAGCCACGGCCGCGATTTGGAAGTTGATCCGCTTCCCGCGTCCGGGCCGATTAATTTCCTAGCCTATCCCCTGCTGGAGTTAGACGGGAAATCGCTTAGGGCCAAGGTTCTGTTTTCATTTAAAAGAATGGCCCGGCACTAGGCCGCCGCACTCCCCTGCGAATAGTTTTTTTTGCCTGGATGCTCCCAACAGGGGGCATCCAGCTACTTTAAACGCATCATAGAAGGAGTTGGAAAACGATATGGGCAACACCGCAACACGTTATGAAAAATCCGCGCCGGACAGGGGCTATACCAACCGGCTGCTCAGCGTTGACCTCACCTCGGAAAAAATAACCGCGCAACATATTCCGGATGATACACGCCGCATGTTCGTCGGTGGTCGCGGCTACTGCCTCAAGCTGGTCTATGACGGCACAACAGACGCCACCCGCTATGACAGTCCTGAAAATGTGCTTGCGCTTGCGGGCGGACCCCTGTGCGGTGAAACCGGTTTTGCGGGAACGGGCAAGTTCATCGTTGGTACAATCTCGCCGCTTACCGGCACTTTCTGCGATTCCAATGCCGGGGGGCACTTTTTTCCCCTGGTCAAGTTGGCCGGGTTTGATGCCATTGCCGTGACCGGCAAGAGTAGTCGCAACGTGCTGCTGCTAATCGACGGTGACGCCTGCACAGTGAGCCTCGTTGAGGCACCTGAAGTTGCGACATCCCTTGTTGAACCAGAAAAAATAATTGAACAGTGGGCCGGTGACGGCAAGCCCACAGGCGTTGCGTTTGTAACCTCCGGGATCGGGGCCAAAAATACGTCTATCGGCTGCATCAACAGCATCTATTATGATGTCCGGCGTAAACGCTGCCGCGCCAAGCAGGCGGGCCGTGGGGGCACGGGAACGGTTATGCGGGACAAGGGCCTGTGGGGCATCGTGGTGAAATGTAACACCTCTCTGTCGCATGGCAACCGCCCCGCTGACCGCAAACGCGTGCAGGAAGTCGGTAGCAAGCTGCGCCGCGTTGTGAGCGAAGTTGACCCCAAGGCTATGAGCCTCGGCACTCAGGGCACGACCTGTCTTATTGATATGATGAACGGTTTTCATCTGCTGCCGGTCAATAACTTCCAGTACGGCATTGATGAGCGCGCCCGTGAGATAAGCGGGGATGTCTTCGCTGAAAAATTTTTCAAGCAGAAGGTGCCTGACGGCTGTTTTCCGGGATGTAATCTGGGCTGCACCAAGGGGTGTGAGAGCCTGACCTTGAAGACCGGTCCGCAGGCCGGAATGACGGTGAGCGTTGACGGGCCGGAGTACGAAAGCGCGGCAAGCATTACCAACCTGGGCATTTTTGACGCGCACTATATTCTCGAGTATTCATGGTACTGCGACGAATACGGACTGGATACAATCAGCGCGGGCGTTACCATGAGCTTTTTGTTCGAGGCCTACGAGCGTGGTCTGCTCACGGCAGGTGATACTGACGGACTTGAACTTAAATGGGACAGCCCTGAGACGGTCATGAAATTCCTGCATCGCATGGCACGCCCTCAAGGGGAATTTGCCGCAGCAGCAGGCCGGGGAATCCGGCATATGAAAGGCTGGATCGCGGAGCGGGCCTCGCAGCATCTCGGTCGCTCGAAAAGCGAGATACTGGAAATCCTGTCGCTGTTTGCCATGGAGTGCAAGGGGCTTGAATTTTCCATGTATATAACTAAGGAGTCCCTGGCGCAGCAGGGCGGCTATGGATTTGCCCTTAAAGGCGCGCAGCATGATGAGGCCTGGCTCATCGCCATTGACCAGCTCAACAAGGAACTACCCACCTTTAAGCATAAGGCAATGGCGCTTTTGTGGTTTCCGCTTATGCGTACCTGGTTTAACATAATGGGTCTGTGCAAGCTGCCCTGGATAGATGTGCGCCACCCTGAGGCCAAAAATACCGACGACCCGGCTAAGAACATGCCGACCGTGGAGTATTATATTGAGCTTGTCAACGCAACCCTGGGCACGGAAAAAACGCTTGAGGACCTGCTGCTTGATTCTGAGCGCTGCTACCTTTTGCACAAACTCATCAACCTGAGGCAGGGGTATGGCACGCGCGAGCACGACCGCATACCGCTTCGGGCCATGTCTCCCGTATTTTTGAACGAATTTACATCCCGCAGGGATTACTACCGCGAGTATCTCAAAAACGAGGTTGGTATTAGCCTGGACGGCAAAAGCGATGAGCAGCTTTTATGCGAGTTGCACGATTACCGCCGCGGCCAGTACGAAAAGCTTGCCGATGAGGTCTACGAGGAAAAGGGCTATGACAGCCAGGGGATTCCCACCGATGAAACCCTCGCGCGGCTCGGGCTCGACGGGAACGACCACCGGGCTATCGTGAAGGCAGCCCGGGAGCGGGTTACGCAATAGCTGAAGATATATTTTGTTTTGTTACACAAAAGCCGGGGCGAACTTTTTAAGTCCGCCCCGGCTTCTTTGTTGCTATGTGTATAAATGATCGGGTGTATCCGCTACTTATCTGCCTACATACCTGCTTCTATGTCTGTAAAGATGTCCTGTACCTCTTGAGGAAGATCACCCCAGGCTATCAATTTACCCTTTATTTTTAGCCCACCTCTTCTTTTAATAGCGGCAGTACCTTCATAGCCAGAACTGTAAGAATCATCACTGCAACACTGGTAGGTCCCGGCAATTGTTTTAACTTTTCCGCTTTGCAATTCACCCTCTTTTTCCTTGAGCGTCACTTGCGTGTCAGTTCTGCTTCTGAGTGCAATTTTATCTTCACCCATATATATAACGCTACCAATACGCATCAAATAACCATTATCTGTTGCAAGTGCGCAGCCGTTGTGGCCACTACCATATCCATTTTCTTCCCAACTCTCAGTGTCTGCATTGTAAAGCACTCCCCAAACATTCTGCGAGTCTAAAGTACGGTCCACCCAGGCATAAAAAGTTAAGTTCTTGGGGACTTTGTGTTTTGATTCTATATACCCGTGGGAATCAGGGTCAGTAATTTGAATGCCCTTTCCACTGGCCCTGAGCTCGAAATAGATGTCTTCATTTTGATTGTCGCCAGCGCTTGCCATGCCGCACAGGATCATACCCATGCCAATGATAACTGCCAAAAACATGCTAATCTTTTTTGCCCTCATTGCAGCTCCTCCTTGAAAAATTATTGGTTTGGTGTTCGTTGTTAATACTTCATTTTTATAATAATTCTATTCTTATTGAAAAAACAAGCTTTTTTTAGTTATCATGTGAGTGGATACTGCAGGCGTATCCGGTGCCACTATTTATAATGGAAGGCCGAACAAGGCCAGTACCGCTCCAGGCATGACTTCATACGGGTCCACCATTTTACCCTTCAGTTTCAAGGTGCCGGACAGTTGCGTGGTGGCAGGCCCATAAGATATATTTCATTTATCGGTTACATGGCAAGAACTTTAATAATTTTGCGTTTTTGACTGTACCGTCCTTCTCCTTGAGCTTGATGCTCTGGGTGCCGGCTGCATAAATAAAGTTATCATCTGAATCTCTATAAATGCTTATTCCGGTTAAGGATACACTTAACAGGTTTTTCTCTGTTTCAGCAATCGGAACGTAAGTCATTTGCCAGAGACTGGACGATTTTTCGTAATGGGCGAAAATCAGGCTCTGGTTTTCCTGAGCATCCCACCCATAAAGGTCTATTTTGTCTAATTTGTGCTTGGTCTTGTTATACACAGGTGTGGGGCTGGTGTTATTGTCTGTGTCAGCCTGATGACCTTTATCGCTGGCTTCAATTTCGAGAAAAAAATCGTTTGGCCCGGGGCTTCCCAGGCTTACCCCGGCGCTTGCCATTCCTGTGAAAAGCATACTCGCGCCCAGAAGAGCCGCTAAAAGCAAGGTAGTTTTTTTGTCTTCATAAAACCTCTTTGGTCTGCGTAAAAGGTAAATACAGGAACAATAGTTTATTTAGCAGGTTAAGTATTTTTGGGTCAATAAAGCAAGAGGCAATATTTGAGTTGCAGGGCGTAAAATTTTTTTTGTTGCTTTGCAACAAGTGCTTTTATATGTTTTAATACTCTTTTGAAAGTACCGGCGGTTCAGGCCGTTAGCCGCAGTATAGAGTGTATCGAAATTCATAGTAACGAGGCATGTATGAGAATAGTTTATATAGTGTTAGTGGTCTGCATGGTATCCGTTGTTGCGTGCAGTGACAACGTTGAAAACAGCGCTGAACATGACACGGGATATCGGCTGCAGGTGAAAGAACCCCTTGAGCAAAGCACACCACAAAAGGACCTGCCGGCAGCTCCCAGGGAATCGTTAAAGAAAAACAGGGGCCCGGCGCCACGGTTTAATAATTCCGAATGGGGGGGATGGGAAGAACTGACCGAAGAGCAGCATGAGGAGCAGGTTGAAAAAATATCGGATCGCCTGGAAGAAATTATTGACGAGTATTATGAAAACGATGACGCAGAAGAATTTGACTCGGATACGCTGCTGGAAATGCTAAGAGAGGATTTTCCTGAAGAGTTGCAGGATGATATTCCTGAAGAGGTGCTTGAAGACATAGAGTGGTGGACCGAATAGCAGGTTGCACGTGAGCGGGTTATATTGCTTTTGCCCGGAGGAGGTCACAGTTGAAGCATAATAAAAAAGGATCTCTGCCTGTCAAAAGGATATTTTCTTTTGCATGCTGCATCGCGTGTGTCGGATTTTTGTGTGGCTGTTCGGGATTTGGCGAGCAGGCTCCGCTATCGGACGGCCTCTACCTGAATTATGATTATGGCGGATCAAATATCCGGGTAACATTTTCCGGGATTGATGCGGATACCTTCTATGCAACGCTGAGCACCGGATCTGAAGTTGACAGTGATTTTCAAGACGTATCGGATTACAGCAAAACAATAGTCAACAGGAAGCTTAGAACTGAGCGCGGCACAGTATACGAGGCCGGAATTCTGGGGCCGCTTTGGATTGCTCCGTCTAAGGTGAAAAAAGGCGGAAGAGTCCATGGCGACGAAGTAACTGAAGTCAGAGAATGGAATGGCTGGGAAGTTGGCGTGATCAAGGCAAACTTCGGGCAGGGGGCTTTGAGTGGGGAGTGGTACTATGATAAAGAAACTGGTTTTCTGGTAGGCGGCATGCGGGCTTCCATTATGAATGCCGATGAAGGCGGAACTATTTTTATTCTGGATGATTCCAACTTGGAGAGTTTGTTTGAATAATGCAACAAACCGAAACGTGACTTGAGCTGGCCGAAATGGCAACTTGTTTTCTATGTTTCATGCTTTAATATCACAATAAGTGGAATTCGATAAACGATTTTGTAATAAGCGGAAAATGATCGGGTCTTTTTTCCATGTTTCATAGTTTAATATCACAATAAGCGGAAAATTCTTCCATCTATATGGGTTAATATGATGGAATATTTTCTATCTATTACACTGTTATGTGAACAAAAAGGAGGACTAACATGCAATTTTTAAAAAACAATTTATTAAGCAAAATACTAATTATCGTTGTTGTCCTCCCTATTTGTTTTTTGTTTGTGAGTAAGGGTATTGGTGCGCTTTTCTTTAGCCAGGTTCTAGAATCTGACATAGGTCCTAAATGGTTTTTTGCGACCATGTTTTGCAATTCTATTGGTTTCTTTTTTGGGCTAATTGTATGCTATAAAATATGGCCCAAAAAAAAGACTGATCAAACCACCAAGAGCACATAACCATCTGCTGCACCGGACGCGCAAAAAAACTGCGCGCCTGTGAGCAGCACCGTTAGCATTTCACAAGGAGGTTTCATATGAGAGGGATAACTTTAATAAACAGGCAATTCCTATTTAGAGTAATGGCTGCAGCAGTCCTGTTCGCTTGGGTTTGCACAGGGGCTCGTTCCGCATGTGGTGCCAGTCCTCAATGGAGCGACTGGGAAAAAACTAATTCGGTAGCCAAGAAAGGACAATGGTTTGTCATTCGGCAACCAAATGAAGGATTCTGCTATATCAAACAAAGCTACGAAGGCTACTCAAATAAAATGGATTTGTCTATGAAAAAGGATGAAATCCCCTATCTCACTACCCCATTTTTTCGCGGAATAGAGGGGGACGTGTCCTATTGGGTGGACGATGGTCCTGTAAGGATAATTCAGGAGAAAGATGCGAGTGCTTTTGGTATTAAGCTATCAAAAGATGTTGTACCCGAACTCAAGGCCGGAGTTACGCTACATGTCCGCATCAAACCAGTCGGTAGTTCAACTATGGAGCAGAAATTTGACCTCAGTGGCTTCACTGCAGTGAGTGAATGGCTCGGCAGCGATAAATGCTGTAAAAAGGTACCTGACCCAACATAAATATTGATCCTCGCCCTTAAACCTTTCATGAGGTAATTGGGGTCAAACCTGTACTTTTGACTAGCCAGTAACAAGTGTAGGTTTGACCCTATAAACAGTATAAATGCTAACAAGTCGCTGGAGAAATCGACGCGCTTAAAGCAGCGCGCGTCTCAGCTCCAGCGTTCGGCAAAAACTCATTGCAATGAACGATACTAGAATGAGACGCATTATCTTATCAAAATGGCGGTGGCCTGTTGCATGGCTCGCATTCATTGTTTTTCAAATTGTGTGCATGTCAATAGACTGGAGCTTGAGAGATGCCCTATCACAGCATCAACCTATGCCCGGCAGCTTACCGGTCATCATCATCGAAATCTGTGCGTATGGTAGTCTTGGGCTGCTATTCATCGCTTTTTTATACTGGATGCCACGTTCTTGGGCCCTATGGATTAGAATCATCTTAGCAGTATTGCAAGTTGTGTTAGCGTACTTCGCTACCGTATTCGCTTGGCTTTATTATGTTCTTAGCAATGGAATTGATACCCTTTAACTAAGTATTCTAGCCGAACAACCGGCTAGAGAGGGACGCGGCATAATCCCGCCGCGCCCCTCATCCGAAACGTTATACAGAGAAGGTTAGGAAAAATGCGTCGACTAAAACTCCCTGTAGATTACACCGCTACAAATTCATTAACCATAGAAGTTAAAGAAGACGGATCGGTCGAACCTCCAAGCCCGTTCTTTTTAGATGAAAAAAGTTCCGTTGAAAGTACAAAAAGAGTATATCAGAATGCAGCATTAGTCATTTGGTCAGCTCTTGGAATCGAAAAGCTACTGAATAGAATATTGTTGAATCATTATTTTCCTTTAAAAACATCTGCCGAACGTCACGACTTCGTGAGAAAGTTTATCGATTCTGGTGCAATCTCTTTCAATGCAAAACGCAGGGTCGTGTACGAAATAGCGTGCGAAGGCAGCTGGGTCAATGGAAAAGAGAAGAATTTTTTCGACAAGTGCCTTGCCAAGGTTGAAGAGTACAGAAATGCTTTTGCACATGGGCACGTCAGTGTCGATATAAACGAAGGACCAACTGTAACATATTTCCGCGGTAACATAAAATCCAAACCTATTAATGCGGATTTGCTTGGAGATATTGAACGACATTTCAACCAGGCTTTTGTTTTTTTGAAAAAATTTTTGGAAAAGCACCAAGGAGAAAAGGTCTAACAAGCGCCTCCAGCCGACCCGCAGGGCCGTGGTGGTTTCAAGTTCATGGCCTCCAGTTGGGCTTTCTGGGCTGGGAGGTCAGGGGTGCCTTGCACAGGGGCGGCTGAGGCTTGGTGTTAGTGTGAAATATTAAAATGAATCAAAGAATTGCTAACTGGTTTAATAAAGGGAGAATCGCTGAAGCCTTAAGAGGCCAAAAGGAATATTTTATCCCTGATATTACATATCGTGATGAACATGACTTACTTCTAGTAACTCGAACATTGATAGAATGGGCGGGAATAAATAATAATAAAGAATTAGCAGCAAAAGAGTTTTTAAAAGTTTTTACTACCTTTGTTAGTCAAAACGATATTTCCAAATCCTTAGCACTAATTCATGCTTACAAGCTAGTAGCTAAAAGCTGCGAAGATGAGATCCCTTTAGATCATCAAACAATACAAAAAATGCTTATTTCTCTAATTAAAAATCAAGCCAAATTGATAGCTGGGGATGACAACCTGAGGAAACATGTTTTGGCTGTAGCAGAATATATACCTGAATTAATCAAAAAGACACACTAACCATCTGCTGCACCGGACGCGCTAAAAGCTGCGCGCCCGTGAGCAGCAACGTTCGGTGACTCAATGATAAATGAAATGACTAAATATATATCAAATATTTTTATCGGTATTTTATTTTTTGTTGGTTGCTCTAGTGGTTCTGATGCATTGCTCAAATTTGATAAAGCAGAAACAATATATGATGACAGTGCGCGAAGTATAGTAGTTACAACATACTTCACCAATGATGGCATTATCAATTTGCCTGTCTGGGTAGTTAAAGAAGTGATGAAAAGTAGTGGAAAAGAAAAATGTCTTTTTACGGTAGAACGTGTTTTCCAAGAGTCAGAACCTGGATATCCAGTTCTCGATATTAAAAACAATAATATCTCAGATTCATCTGCTAGTTATTCATATTCATTAACAGGCAAGAAATTTATTACAAATAAAATACCCTCACGTATTTATGCAGGTTTGTATCGTAAGCCTGATGCAAAATAAACCACCGAACCTGCGGCTTGAGAGGGACTTGCATGCTCGCTGGCGCTCCCCCGCAATCCCCTCAGTCGTAAACGTTCGGCAGTCGACGAGGAAGTGAATGCGTGAGGGAATTGTCATGTTGAAAGACCTTATTGTTGCTAACAGGAGCTATCGCCGGTTTCACGAAGATGTTCCTATTGATCAGGGGATATTGCGGGAATTGATTGATTTGGCGCGGTTGTCGGCATCGGGTGAGAATGCTCAGAAACTGAAGTACATCATATCTTGCGACCCAGAGAGGAACGCGGCGATCTTCTCGCACTTGTCTTGGGCCGGACACCTGCCTGAGTGGCCGGGTCCTGCGGAAGGTGAGCGACCAACGGCCTATGTCATAATCGTGCTCGATACGGACATCGGCAAGAAAGTGGGTTGTGATCAGGGAATTGCTGCACAAAGCATTCTTCTCGGCGCAACGGAGATTGGGTTCGGGGGATGTATGATTGGATCAATCCAACGAGAAGGGTTGCGCAACGCACTGTCCATTTCGGAACAATACAAGATCGAGCTGGTGATCGCACTAGGAAAGACGAAGGAGACTGTCATCCTTGACACGGTCAAGAATGGCAACATCAAGTACTGGCGCGATGATGAGGATCAGCATCACGTACCGAAACGCTCACTGGATGAGATCATCCTTGAGCCGAACCAGTCAATTGAGCCGACACGGCACGATGCTCGGATTTGAAGGAAACGTCTATTCCTCGTGCCGGTTCATTTCAAACGTAAGAGTTCGGAGCTACCCACGAAAAGTGGACACCCTAATTAATCTGAGGAACGATCTTAACGTAATTCTTAAGAATTGATACAAGGCAACGTGCTATACTTTCGGCATACATTAGTTTAAGGTAAAAAAATGAAAAATAATTTTGATCTTTTAAAAGAAATAGTTGAGCCGGGAGTGTTTACTCAATGGCAGGAAGTAGATGTGGAGATATATGCATTTACTGATTTGGGGATAAAAGTAGCGATAAATGATGAGTATAGTGGATTGGTGTATGGCAATCAGGTGTATGGCGAATACCATGAAGGCCAAACACTCAAAGCGTATATAAAACTTGTTAGAGCAGATGGCAAGTTAGATATTTCCCTGCAGCCGAAGCAGGACAGGCATGTTGTTTCAATTACTGACAAAATCATGGAACATCTTAAGGCAGCTGGTGGCAAAAGTGGACTTAACGATAAGAGTTCCCCTGAAGATATAAAAAATGAGTTTCAAGTAAGTAAAAAGGTATTTAAACAGGCAATCGGCAGGCTCTATAAACAACATACAATAAAGATTACAGATGCAGGGATAGAGCTTGTTAAATAAATATAATACTACTGAGTGTAATTACCGGCTTAGTCAGGACTATTGAATGAACACAGAAGACAGAATTACAGAACTCGAAATTAAATTTGCACAACAGGAAGATACTATCACAGAGTTAAATGATGTCATTCTTTCCCAACAAAAGACTATTGATAGTCTTGAATCACGTTTATTAAAAATGGAATCTGAGCTTAAAAGCCTTTCAGTATCAAATAGCACCGATCCTTCGGAGGAACCCCTGCCTCCGCATTACTGAAGACATTTTTCTCATCCAATTTTAATGCAGAAAAAAATAGGGGTTGCGTCTCAACTCCAGCGGTACAAACAGTAATCGTAAAATAAGCCTCAAAAATAATATGAATCCCATACTTCTTTCCTCACCACTGCAGGGACTTACTGATTTTCGCTTCAGGAATGCTTTTAACAAATATTTTGGCGGGATTGATACCTTTTACGCTCCCTCTTTTAGAATAAACGGCAAGCGTGAGATCAAACCGGCATATGAACGCGACATTCTTCCGGAAAACAATACCGGCTTAGAGTTGATTCCGCAAATTATAACAAGCGATGCAGATGAATTTATCGTTGCAGCAGAATATGTTCAGAAGCTTGGATATAAAGAGCTAAACTGGAACCTGGGCTGCCCCTATCCCATGGTAGCAAAACGCGGTATGGGTTCAGGCCTGATAAAAGATCCAACAAAAATTGACAGCATTCTTCATAGGGTTCATGCGGAATCAGACATAATCGTGTCTATAAAAATGCGCCTGGGTTATGAGACTAGCGAAGAGATTTTTAAGGTTTTACCAATCCTAGAAAAATATCCTATTAAGAATATCGCGATACATGCTCGTATTGGCAAACAATTATATAAAGGCGAAGTGGATTTGGATTCTTTTCAAAAATGTCTAGATACCACAGGCCATACAGTATATTTCAATGGCGACATCACCTCAGTGCTGATATTTAATGACATGCTGAAACGCTTTCCAATGATAGACCACTGGATGATTGGCAGAGGAATTATTGCCGATCCTTTTTTGCCGGGCATGATAAAAAACAATACGACAGAATATCCTGAAAATAGAATAGAGCTACTCAGTAAATTTCACGAGATGCTGTTTCATGATTACGCTCAAGCTCTGTCCGGGGGGCGTCATATTATAATGAAAATGCAGCAGTTCTGGGAATATTTTGCGACATCATTTCCAAATTCCAGAAAAGAACTCAAGAAGATTAAAAAAGCGAAAAGTATAAGCGCATACGAAGATTTTGTTAGAGCGCTTCTCAACAAAGAGAAAAATCAATAGCTGAGAGCAGGGCAGGTTGTGACAAAGCCGGTACTCATACTTATCTTATTTTTGATGGTCAATGCGACGGCATATGGAGAAGACTTCCAGCGTTACAATATGGTCACCCACTATGATCACTACTTTTCAAAATATACCAAACGCAATTTTGGCCCGGCTTTCAATTGGCGTCATTTTAAGGCACAGGCAATAGCGGAATCAAGACTTAAAGAGAATGCTACGTCTCATGTGGGTGCTGTTGGGCTCATGCAGATCATGCCGACTACGTATAAAGAAATCACTAAACGGCACAGGCATATTAAAGGCAGCGGTAGTAACCCAAAGTGGAATATTGCCGCGGGTATTGCCTATAATCGCTCTATCTGGAATATATTCAAGGCAGATCGGCCTTTTCAAGACCGTCTCGATTTTACCTTTGGTGCTTATAATGCTGGCAAGGGCAATATTATTCGGGCGCAAAAACGCGCACAGCGTTCAGGGATCAATCCTGATGTATGGAGTTCTATAGAACAAACCCTGCCTCAGGTTACCGGCAGGCACAGTAAGGAAACCCTGGATTACGTAACAAAAATTAAAGTCATTAAACAGGTATTACAATAGGAGAGAAACATGGAAATTGTCATTGTTGCAGCAAATTTTATCTACGCGGGTTTAGGTGCTGTATTGACCATTGTGTTTATGTTGTTGGGGTATAAAATACTGAACTGGATTACTCCTTTTGATACATCGAAGCAGTTGGGTGAGGGTAATGTCGCTATTGGTATAGTTATTGGCTCTATGTTTGTTGGTTTAGGTATTGCAGTGGGTCTGGTTGTCGGCCTTGGTTTGAACTGATTGCAGACAGAAGATATTGCTTTTAGGACAACCCAAATTAAACTTCAATGAAGTCGCTTACAAGTTTCATGGTTCACTATGCCGGATAAGCACAATCAGCAACAAACGCTCATAAAGCTGGCTAATTACCGTATGCCTTTTGGGAAATACGCAAACAGGCTTCTGGTCGAAGTCCCGGAACGATATTATATCTGGTTTGCTAACAAGGGATTTCCGGAAGGGGAATTAGGAGAGTTTATGCGTATGATGCAGGAGATAAAGACGAATGGACTCGAATATCTTTTAACTCCCTTGCGAAATGAATGAAAAAGTTTGTTTTTGAAAAGACTCAAGCGGCTTGAATGCAGCGATCACTTTTGCTGAGGTAGTACTCGTAGCTGCCTTCGTAGATTATCATTTCTCCATGGTCGATCTCAAATACTCTCCCCACAAGCGAGCGCAGGAAAAAACGGTCATGGCTCACCAGCACTACCGTACCGGTAAACTTTGCCAGCGCCTGCAGCAGAATTTGGCGCGACTGAAAATCAAGGTGATTTGTCGGCTCATCCAGAATCAATACGTTTAAGGGCCGCGCAAGCAAGGTTGCCAGGAGTAGCCTGCTCTTTTCGCCGCCGGAGAGGAACTTGACCCGCTTCTCAACAGAATTACCCTGAAAGAGAAATGCGGCGCAGAGGTTTCTGACTATGCCGATATTTTCCATTGGGATGGCGTCCTGCACGGTATCAAAAACGGTTTTATCGGGATCAAGCAGATCCATGGCATGCTGGCTGAAGTATCCCGGGATTACGTTTGCGCCAATGGTGAGACTGCCGCTGGTGGGCTCTGTCTGGCCGGCAAGAACTTTCAAAAATGTTGACTTGCCCGCGCCGTTGACGCCTACCACGGCAATCTTCTCCTGCCGCCGGATGGTGCCCGACACGCCGCCGAACACGGATTTCTCAAGACCGTCATCGTCCTGCCACACTTTTCCAAGATTCACGATGCGGGCCACATCAGCACCCGAACGCGGGGGCTCGGCAAACGCAAAGGACACGACGCGTTGCTCGGGCGGCAGCTCTATACGCTCGATTTTTTCAATCTTCTTTACCCTCGACTGCACCTGTGAAGCATGCGAAGCGCGGGCGGCAAAGCGGGCGATAAAGTCCTCTTCTTTGGCCAGCATTTCCTGTTGCCGGTGGTGGCTTGCCAGAAGCTGCTCACGCCGGATATCCCGTTCGCGCAGATAAAAATCATAATTGCCGGAATAGGTAGTCACCGCCTGATTGGCTACCTCGACAACGCGCGCCACGATGCGGTTCATGAAATCATGATCATGGCAGGTCATAAGCAGCGCACCTTTAAACTGCGTGATGATCCAGTCCTCAAGCCAGATGATTGACTCAATATCAAGGTGGTTGGTGGGCTCGTCTAGCAGCAGCACATCGGGGTTAATGGTAAGTATTTTCGCCAGCGCTATACGCATTTTCCAGCCGCCGCTGAATGTTTCAACGGGCCGGGTGTAATCATCCGGCCCGATTCCGAGGCCTGTAAGCACGGTCTGTGCACGGGCTTCAAGATCATAACCGCCACTGTGCTCAAACTGTTCGACAGCATTGCCATAGCGTTCAAGAAGCTCGGCCATCTCGTCATCGCTCATGGGTTGGGCCATGGCTTGCTCCATGGTGCGAATTTCGCTTCCCAGGCTCATTACATCGCCTACGGCCGACATGACCTCGGCAAGGGCCGACTGACCGGCCATATCCCCAACTTCCTGGGAGAAGTAGCCGATTTTGACACGTTTAGCGCAGGAGATCTCTCCTGCATCCGCCTCTTCCTGACCGGTAATTAAACGAAATAGGGTTGTTTTTCCGGCACCGTTGGGCCCCACAAGGCCCGTGCGCGTGCCGGGACGTATCTGAAAGCTGGCGTTCTTGAAAAGAATTTGCGCGCCATGCTGCTTGCTGATATTGGTCATGTGGATCATTAAAAGCCTCACCATAAAAAAAGGACACATAATAACATCGGCATCCTGAAGCGACAAGGCATTTTGAAAACAAGGGGGAACTACGGGGGGGGTACACCATGTCCGAAACATTTGCGTGGTGGACATCACGTTAAAAACAAATACCGACATAAAGGTTATTGTGCATCAGCTGCAGGCGCTTTAATTTTCATGCTAACCGGGGTGTTTTCTTGCAGAAGAATCTTCTCCCCCTGATGGGTAATGGTCAAGCCGGCACCTTCTTTGAGCAGATATATTGCTTCTTCTTTTTTCTGCTCTATTGTCACTGACAATCGCTGCTCCCGGATAATCAGGTTAACCCGTCCCGTTCCTCTCTTGCGGGTCAGGCGGGGATTAAAAGAAATCTCACCCTTATGATCACGCATCCCCAAAACACCATAGACCATGGCCATCCAGGTGCCGCCCATTGAGGCAATATGACAGCCCTGCTCAACATTGGTTGCCACATCCGCCAAATCCATAAACAAAGCGTACTCAATGTAGTCCCGGGCTTTTTCGAAATATCCGAGTTCTAAGGCAAGTATGCTCTGAATGGAAACAGACAGGGAGGAATCACCCGTGGTTAAGGGATCATAGAAATCAAAGTTCCGGCGTTTTTGTTCCGGCGAGAACTTGTCCCCCAGTAAAAACATGGCCAGAACAACGTCCGCTTGCTTGATAACCTGATGCCGGTAAATAACCAGCGGATGAAAATGCAGCAACAGCGGATATTTTTCAGGCGGGGTATTCTTAAAATCCCAGTCGCTTTTTTCAAGGAAATCATCATCTTGCAGGTGTATACCGCCCTTTTTATCAAACGGAACATACATTGCATCAGCTGCTTTTTCCCACGTTTCAATTTCCTGCGGCTGAAGTTTTGTTTCATGGGTAAGCGCCTCGTAGCGTTTCGGTTTATTATCACGCAGCCAGACAAGCGTTTCAGCTGCATACGACAGGTTTTCCTGGGCCATGAGGTTCGTGTAGGCGTTATTATCCACAACCGTGTTGTATTCATCGGGTCCGGTAACGCAGTTGATGCAGAACTGCCCGTCTTTCTGGGGGGAGAAGAACCCGAGATCAACCCACAGGCGCGCGGTTTCGATCAGCATCTCGGCGCCTTCATTATATAGGAACTCTTCATCACCGGTAATCTCGACATATTTACGCAGGGCGTACATGATATCGGCATTGATGTGATATTGCGCGGTTCCGGCGGCATAGTAGGCCGAGGCCTCATCACCGTTAATCGTGCGCCATGGGAAAAGAGCACCTTTCTGGTTTACTTCCCGGGCCCGTTGCCGGGCCTTGTCAAGCATGCGATAACGAAAAAGCAGCAGATTGCGGGCAAGGCGCGGTGCCGTGTAAACAAGGAAGGGCAAAACGTAAATTTCCGTATCCCAAAAATACTGCCCCTCATAGCCCAGGCCGGTGAGTCCTTTTGCCGGAATGCCCACGCTCTCGGCGCGGGCGCTGGCCTGGCACATATGAAACAGGTTGAAGCGAACAACCTGTTGCGTAGCCGGATCATCTGCCAGCTCAATATCGGCACGATCCCAAAAATCATCGAGATAGTGCTTTTGCTCATCCAGCAAGGTGTCAAATCCCTGGCTGATCACCCGATCAAGAGCGCGGTCAGATCGTTCGCACAGTTCCGCGGCAGTGACGCTGCGGGAAACATGATAGGTCATGAATTTTGTCAGCCGAATGGATTGGCCCTGTTTGCCTTCGATTGAAAAAAGGGTGCGGCCGCAATCATCATCGCAGGTACACTGATGCGAATTTACGCATTCGGTGTCAATGGTGTGGTCAAGACCACAGGCAAGTGTCATGCCGCTGGAACGGGTTTTGTAACTCTGTACAACGCGGAGGCCATTGTGATAATTTTTCTCCGGGAGAAGTACCCGTTCCTTGAATGCGCGCGAGGCGCGCGGGTCACCTGAGGGGACATCAATTTCGGGGGGGTGGGTCAGCTCGGAAGACAGCACCACCGGCGCATCAGCATTGAGCAGGGTTACTTCATATTCAATGGCGGCAATATGACGGTGTATAAAAGACACCAAGCGGCGTGATTTGATTCTGATCTGCTTGCCGGAAAACTTTTCCCATACCACTTCCCGTTCAACGATCCCGGTGCGCATGTCAAGCACCCGCTCATAGCTGAGCAGGTTTACCTTTGAGATGTCAAACGGCTCGTCATCAACATAGAGCCGGATGATTTTACCATCGGGAGCATTGAGCATTGTCTGGCCGGTTTTGGCGAATCCATACGCCTCTTCAGCGTATTCTATGGGCCAGGTCTCATGCAGCCCGTTGATTAACGTGCCGCATTGGTAGACCGGGCTGCCTTCTTCGTGACAGCCGCGGATACCCAAAAAGCCGTTTGCCACCGAGAAAAGCGTTTCCATGTTGGGCAGCAGGCGGGGGTAGAATTTTTTCTCGACCAGGCGCCATTCATCTGCCGGGTATATATAATCAGGAAGATATTGAATTTCTCGCGTTAACATTGCTGTGTTCCCCTATGATTAGTTTTCAGCTTCATCTGCAGTTCCGGCCAGTTTTTTTAAGAGTGTTACAGCAATTCCTCCAGATCCGAAACTACAATATCGGCTCCGTGTCTTTCCAAATCTTCAGAATCCCCATGACGGGCAATACCGATTACTAGTCCGAATCCGCCAGCAGCCCCGGCCTGAACTCCGGAAATGGCATCTTCTACAACGACTGCCCGTTTAACCGGTATGCTCAGCTCCAGGGCAGCTTCAAGAAAAGTATCAGGCGCGGGCTTGCCCGGCAGCCCCCTTTGTGTCGCCACCTTGCCGTCAACGCAAACATCAAACAAATCCTCTATGCGGGCGGCCTTGAGCACTGCTTGGCAGTTTTTACTTGAGGACACAACGCCGGTTTTAAATCCGGCCAGCAGCAGTTTCTCGACCACTATCACCGATGAAGGGTAGGGTTCCACTCCCTGTTCGGCCAGCATTGTGTTGACCAAAACTTCTTTGCGGTTGCCCAGCGCGCACATGCTCTCCATGCCCGGATCATCAGCGGGGTCACCGTAGTGCAGTTCTATGTCCCGGGAGTCTAAAAAGCTTTTCACACCTTCATAGCGGGGCTTGCCGTCTACATAGTTCAAGTAATCCGACGTGCGGTCAAAAGGTTTAAGTTTGATATTTTGTTCATTTGAGCAATGCGATAAAAATTCATCAAACATTTGCTTCCAGCAGGCGGAATGTACTGTTGCCGTGGGGGTCAAGACCCCGTCGAGATCAAAAAGAACTGCGTCAAATTCTTTTCTGTTGATGATCTGATCGAGTTTCACGGGCATTCTCCCTATAAGTGTGTTGTTTTTGAATCAGCTTAGCAATATTTGTTTACTCTTTCAAGCGTATCCTTTTCAGCGTTATTTTGGCAGCACTATCTCGTTTTTGACCCTGCCGGCAATGGCGATGTACTGGCCCGCGAGAATAATAGCTGCGCCGAGCCACTTTGCACTTCCGACCGTTTCCCCGAAGAACAGTAGCGCAAGGATGGTCGCGCATACCGGCTCAAGAATATAAATAAAGGCTGCTGTCTGGTTGTCGAGCGTTCGCTGTCCCACGCCCATCAGCACATAGGGAATTGCTGTTCCGATAAGGGCCAGATATACAAGATCAACGCAGGTGCGCATTTCGGGAAAATGTGTGAGCGGCGCTCCAGTGAAGATCCATGCTGCTGGACAGGCGGCAAGTGCCGTTACAAGAAATACGTAGCACATGATTACGCCGGCATGAAACTTTTTCGACAGGTTGCCGATGACGATAATGTAGGCCGCATAGAGCAGTGCCGCAACAAACGCCGCACTTTCACCCTGGCGGAACGCCCCGGGAGAGCTGAATCCGAATGACAGGAGGTACAGGCCCAGTCCCAATAGTGCCACACCGATCAGGGTTGTGCGTTGCAGGGGCTTGCCGCGGAACATAAACTCTAGAAACGGGACGAGCAGTAGCGAGGAGGAAAGAATAAAGCCGCTGTTTGTGACTTCGATCTCTTGCAGGCTCTTGGTAAAGAAGAGTATGGCAAGAAAATTAAGAAACCCCAGAGCGCACAACACTAGCAGATCTTTTTTTGCCGCTGTTCGCAGTGCGCTGAGAAGTTCCCGGTGGACAAGGGTGAGCAGCACAAGCCCGGCCAACCCGAACCGGAATGCCACCACCCATAGCGGCGAAAAAATAGTTGTGAGCGACTTGGTGAAAGGGTAGGAACTTCCCCAGAATACGGTCGTTAAAAGGAGAAGAACAATTGCCGTGTTTCTGCTGACCGTAATCATAGGCGCTCGGTGCTACAGGTTAAAACAGTGTGTAGCACCATAGTGCAACTGAAACGCGTGTCTGTAAAGTCTGTTTTTTCAGCTTTGTCATCTCGACCAACGGGAGAGATCCTGGAGGGCCACGCTTTGTCGTGGCCGCATGTGTCTGTTGAGTGGACGCGCGGCAGCACGTCCCTCCAAAAGACCTGTTCGCTAGAAATGATAATCGGCAATACTAGTATGTTATTTTTTTATTTAGAGAGGCCATCATGGCAGGCTTTTTCTGTCTAGGGCATTTTTTGACTTGGTGCTCAAGCTGCAGGGCCATGCTTTTCGAGTAGCAATGAGGAGTTCGCGCTCGAATTTTTACCGGGCTACGTCCGCGTGTATACCTAGAGGCAGTTCCGGCATTATGCTGCTTGAGCCGCTGCTGCATATCGATTGTTATCCCGCAGTAATACGAACCATCGCAACATTCAAGCAAATAGACACAGTATGTATTGTTGCTACTCATCCTCAGGCTCGCGCTTGCGCATAAGGGTGCAGAAAGCGCACGGGGCCGGCAGGTCTTGACCCAGGCCCATCTCTTTCTTGTCCTCAGCGCTTAAATTGTCTAGAACCGAAGCCGTAAGGGATTGAATTTCAAAATAGGGTTCAACCGCCGCTGTAATCTCACGGGCAGACAGGCGCGAAGGGCAGATAGCTTGTCCATCAAGGCTGCTGCTGATATTGAGCCAGTAGCCGCCGTCTGTCAGGCATTGCGCAATTCTGCGGGCAAGCTTATCCCGGTGCGCCGGATCTGAAAATCCGTGCAAACAGCCTAGGTCAAAAACAAAACCGAAATCCGTACCCGGAAGTGGTTCATCAAAAAAGTCGGCCAGCACAAACGTGCATCTATCAGCACTATCTTTTTTTTTGGCCTGATCGAGGGCGGTTGCTGACAAATCCATTGCTGTTACCGCAAAGCCCTGTTGTGCAAGCCAGATGGAATTTGTACCGGTGCCGCAGCCAAGTTCAAGAACCCGGCAGGGCTTGATCGGAATATTTTTAATGACCTCCGCCAGATGACTGTCAGATCTTTTAACGTCCCAGGGTGTAAACTTATCCCGATAAAGCTGGTCCCAGTTGATTCCGTCTTTGACCATAGAAGTTTCCTTTCAGGTTTTTCACCGGTGAAGTTGTACATAGATACAAAAGAACAATTCTTATAAGCCCATTAAAAACCCTTCAGCATTTTAAATGTAAATCCTAAAAGCGGCGTGATGGCGGGCGTGCCCGGGGATTTCCCGGGCCTTTGGCGTGTTATGTATTAAAGCGTGCGATACTACGTGTGTAGCGTTCTTCGAGGATTTTCTGGTATGCCTCACGGCCCGGATAGGTTGCCTGCGCGACCCCGCTGCTTACAGCAGCCTCTGCAATCGCAATTGAGACATCGATGAACACGCGGCTGTCAAAAGGCTTGGGTATTAGGTAGTCTTTGCCGAAGCTCAGGCTTTGCAGGCCGTAGGCCTGCAATACGCTGCGGGGAACTTCTTTGCGGGCAAGGGCCGCAAGGGCGCGCGCGCCGGCCAGTTTCATCTCTTCATTGATGTCTGTAGCATTCACGTCAAGGGCCCCACGGAAAATAAACGGAAATCCGAGAACATTGTTTACTTGATTTGGAAAATCGGAGCGCCCGGTTGCCATGATAACATCGGGCCGGACTGCATGTGCGTCTTTGGGGAGAATTTCAGGATCAGGATTCGCGCAGGCGAACACAATAGGGTCCTTGTTCATGATTTTCAACATTTCAGGTGAGAGCGCTCCGCCCACGGACAGGCCCAGAAATAGATCTGCGCCCTGCACGGCATCGCCCAGCGTGCGTTTCGTGGTTTCCACGGCATAGGCCGCCTTGTATTGGTTCATGCCCTGTTCCCGGCCTTTGTAGATAACGCCCCGGGTGTCGCACAGCAAAATATTTTCTTTTTTGACGCCCAGGCGAATATAGAAGTTCGAGCAGGATATGCCTGCTGCTCCCGCGCCGTTGATCACCACCTGCAGTTCGTCGATTTTCTTACCGCTGATTTTGACGGCATTTAAAAGCGCCGCGCCTGTAATGATGGCCGTGCCGTGCTGATCGTCATGAAACACGGGAATTGACAGCATGCTCTTAAGCCTGGTTTCTATCTCAAAGCATTCCGGCGCCTTGATGTCTTCCAGGTTGATGCCGCCAAAGGTGGGCTCCAAAAGCGCAACCGTTTCGATAAGTTTTTCAGGATCCTTTGAATTTATTTCGATATCGAAGACATCCAGATCGGCAAAGCGCTTAAACAAAACTGCTTTGCCCTCCATAACCGGTTTTCCGGCAAGCGGGCCGATATCGCCAAGACCGAGCACGGCCGTGCCGTTGGTAATTACGGCGACCAGGTTGTTCCGGTTGGTGTATTTGCCGGCCATTTTTGGATCTTTTTCTATTTCCAAACAAGGCTCGGCAACGCCGGGGGTATAGGCCAGAGACAGGTCCTGCTGAGTTTTGCAGTCCTTGGTAGGCATGATTTCTATTTTTCCGGGAATCGGAAGTTCGTGATAGCGTAAGGAGTCCATGGTTTCCTGCAGTAGGTTAAATTGTTGCGGTTTCAATGAAATTCGTGCGGCTTCCAAAATACTCCAGCGAGAAATCTTGTCAAGTTATTTCAGCTTGTCCGGGCCCGGGCGGGGCGGCTAAAAATCACGCGCCATTGTCAAATTTGCTTGCGCAGATGCTTGTAACAGTGCTATTTTTTAAGTATAACGTCAGCATGCTTTGCATTGTTCATGGGAGCAGGCAAATTATGCATGCAAAAAAAAATTGTGGCCTGTCGCGCGTCACGGCCACACAGCCGGAGCACTATAATGCTTGATATGTTTAAATCGATTATTAAAACAATGAAAGCAAAACCCGCTGCCATGGGGGTGAGCAAAACCGATGATGAGCTTGAGTTGCAGATTGCGACCTGCGCACTGCTGCTTGAAATGGCGCATGCCGATGACGACTTCACGGCCGATGAGGAAGCCCGCATTGCCGAGATGGTGCAGCAGCGTTTCGGACTCTCTCCGGAGGCCTTTGAGGAGCTCAAAGCGCTTTCTGATCAGCGCCGCCGTGAACAGATTGACCTGTGGGGTTTTACCAGCACGATCAAGAAGAATTTTTCGGCTGAGCAGAAAATGCAGGTCATGGAAATGCTGTGGACGGTAATCTATGCTGATGAAACGCTTGCCGATTATGAAGACCACCTGATTCATACCCTGGCCAAGCTGCTCGATATTAATCATCGCGATATGATTAATGCCAAGGTTAAGGTTCTGAACGCGCAGCGCTGACGCATTCGCACAAGGGTCGGATATTGCGGTGCATTTCATAAAAAGGTATTGCCGGTTTTGTTTGTTTGTCATCTCGACCGAAGGGAGAGATCTTGGAGGGCCACGCTTTGTCGTGGCCGCATGTGGCTGTTGAGCGGACGCGCAGAAGCGCGTCCCTCCAGAAGTCCTGTTTATTCAAAATGACGATCGAAATCCATGCGCAGGAGTAAATATCCATGCAGACCTTCAGCGTTACAACGACGAAACAGACCCAGATGATCGACATTACTCCTGCCATCAAAAGGGTTGTTGCAGAATCAGGTGTGCGGGAAGGACTGTGCACGGTGTTTATTCCGCATACCACCGCGGGCGTGACCGTTAATGAGAATGCCGATCCCGATGTGCCGCGCGATATGCTCATGGAAGTAAATAAAATTGTTCCGTTGCAGGACGGCTATAAGCACATGGAAGGCAACTCAGCCGCGCATGTCAAGTCGACCCTGTTTGGGTGCAGCACGAACGTTATCGTTGCTGATGCTCAGCTGTGCTTGGGAACCTGGCAGTCGGTATTTTTTTGTGAGTTCGACGGCCCGCGCGAGCGTAATGTATGGGTGCAGGTAACGGGTACCTAGCAGGCGGCTGAAAAACAGTTGTCTGCTGCGTTATTCTTGTCATGTGTCATTGCGGCGCGTGCTTACACCCACTATTTTTGAACCGTTTTCCTCTTAGTCCCGATTAATATATTCATTCGCATTATTTTTTTAAGTATTTTTAACACCCATCACCCCGACCCTCTTCCACAAGGAAAGAGGGGGTGTTTGTTCTTCACCTAACGGTGCCCTGCAGATAAAGAGGGGGTGTTGATCCCGCACTCATGATCTTTTTTTAGGTGGTATCAAGGGCTTATGTTTTTCCCCTCCCTTGAGGGGAGGGGATTAAGGGGAGGGTGCTCACATGGTACAGCTAAAGGTGTTTTAACGGCTTGTGGCTGAAGGTGCTTTTTCTTCAGGCTCAGGCGGGTTCAGCTCTTCTATCGCCGGGCACAGCATGTTCATCAAATGCTTCTCAATAATATATATGGTGTCGGCGTCGGCTCTTTTGGCATATTGCTGAAAAGCATTTGCATCAGCTCCAAGCAGCAGGGTCGCCAGTTTTTTGTCGGCAAATTCGGCCGTGATGGTGCGCGCAGGCTCATTGAGCGCAAACTCCTCCAGCGTGCCTTTGGCAAAATCTACAGCACTGAGATCCGCAAACCTGTGCATAAGCTTTGTTATTGCCCCGGTGTTAACTGGCGTATTCCCCGGTTCCCTCAACCACATGGTATTGTTTTTGCGCAAAGCAAGGCTGCAGTCGCCATGTACGGTATAGGCGTGAACATTTTCAGGGTCAAGGGAGAAAATACTCTTGTCCCGCCATTTATTCAGGGTTTTGGAAGCTGTATTCTGCAGGATGCCGTTGACCAGGTAGACCGCGTCACTGTCCGTAGTACGCACATAGGTGCTGAAAATATTTGGACCGCTTTTACCTATGAGTACTTCTGCTAGTGTGCGTTTTTCACGATCGAGCGCCTCCACATATAATCCTGTTTCGGGGCTCACTTCGTAGAGCGCATGGCGGTCGGGCTTACGTGAGACCATGCTGTTTGTCTTGAGTTCTGTAAGGGATTCAAGCAGTGTCTGTACTGCGGAGCTGTCCGCAGGATAGGAAGCGCCCCGGTCCGCTGCTACCTGCCATCCCCCGTTAGTTCTCTGTAGAACAATTGGGTCTGAATCCGAACAGGTGATGTTAATACGGTCAACATTCGCGGGTTTAAACCCGGTTAGTAGATGATTGGGTTCACGAGCAGCATTTTTGCCGCCCCGGCCTTCCAGCAACCAGTATAGACCAACCAGCATAATAAATATAAGGGCAAACAGGCTCAGGCGCCGCATCAGGATTCTCCCGTAATGATCTGGGCTTCCCGGCGTTTGCGGCGTCGGCGCAGGCCGTTATATGCCAAACCGAACGCTATCACCAACAGCGGAACTGCCAGCATATTGACAAGGCGCACAATCATTTTGGTCCGCTCGTTCACAAGCTTCAAGGGTCGTTCCCCGGCTTCGCGAGAGCGGATGTCGATCAGCTTATCTCCTATGGTCAGCCAGTCAATGGCATTGAGAAAGAAGGTGCGGTTGCCCTCGAACTCCTGGGAAAAATCATCGGTAATAAAACGTGAACTGCCGGCCACGATTATTCTGGTATCCGGGCTGTGGGTGATAATTTCCGGTGCGACATCTTGCCGGGGTTCTTCGCCGGACAGGGGCGGCAAAGTGTTGCGATCAGCAAACCAACTGGTAAAGCTGCCGCTGAGTGCAACGGCCAGTATCCTCCGGCCGGTCTCCTTCTGGCGGCTGCTAAAGTCCTGCTGTGGATTTAAATCAAAGATGCCTTGCTGTACCCAGGAAGCATCTGAGCTTTGTGCCAGAACAGCTGCCTGCATAGTGCGGGTGGCATTATCGGCTATAGCCAGCGGACTGACCCAGGGCATGACCATGCTTTCAATGCTGCTGCTGACCGGGTGGAGTGATTCGTTCATGTTTCGGACAACCCGTACCCAGAAGGGATAGGGCAGCATAACGTTGAACTGGCCGCTTTGAAATGAAGCCGTGACATTGATCTGGTCAAGCACAAGCTGCGGCAGCACTTTGATGCCGTAATGCGCCAGCAGGGGACTCAGGGGGGAGTCAAGGGCTGAGGCCTGCATGGATTCATCGAGGGCAACACCATCAACCAGGAATAAAACTTGTCCGCCTCTCATGATGTATTGGTCGACAATAAAGAGATCGCGCTCGGAAAGCGCTTGTGGAGCCGCGACTACGAGTGCCGAGACCTGCCCGGGATTAATCGGCTCACCGTTTGCGGTCGGCACCGTGCGTGTAAAATACTGGTCCTTCAGGAGCTGGTTGACGGTGCGGAGACCCTGGCGCAGTTCAGGCTCGCCATGTCCGCTCAAAAATCCGATAGTTTGATCTGTTTCGCGGGTAACGCGCAAAATTTTGCCGGTCAGGTCATATTCAAAACGATCCGGGGTGGTTAGGGTCGCAATAATTTCTTTTTTATCGCCGTAGAGTACGGCTAGTCCCATGTATACGTTGGTAATTGCGGCCTGATCGCGTTCAGTGGTGTTGAGCTGCAGCTGCGGAATGCCCATAAATTGCAGAGAACGCTTCAAGACCGGATCGTCGGCGGGGTCAATGTATTCAATAGAGAGCATACCGCCGGCATAGACACGATATTCTTCCAGCAAGTCTTTGATTTGATCTGAGATAGTTGCCGCATATGGCGGCAGTTTGCGGGAGAGATATACCTTGACTGTGACGATGTCATCAAGTTCGGCTAGAATTTTCCGTGTGGATTTGGCAACAGTGTATCGCTGATTCTGTGTTAGATCAATCCTGAAGAAATTTCGGTTGGCGTACAGGTTTATGATCGCAAGGATACCAATCAGCAAAAGTGCCAGCAGGACGGCATGGGTTCCAGCTGTGATTTTTCTAGGTTTCATGCTCTGCAACCCGGCATTGCGTGTGCAGGTGCTTTAGGGGTTATGGGCGCCATTTTCTACTTTCCAGTGCTAGTTGATTTAAAAAAAGGAAAAAACTGATTATTGACAAATAATAGATAATGTCGCGCAGATCAATTACGCCGCGACCGATGCTTTCAAAATGTGCTCCCAGTCCCAGATATGTGCATATCGGCACCAGGGCTGCGGGCATGCTGAACAGGACAAAGTCTTCTCCGATGACCAGCAGGGCAAAACACAGTACGATTGCGAGGATGAAGGCTACAATCTGATTCTCGGTCAGGCTTGAGGCAAACAGGCCGATGGCCAGATAACATCCGCCCAGCAGGCACGCACCAAGGTAGCCTCCCCAGATCGGACCTGGATCGGGATGGCCAATAAATACCACGGTCAGCGGCAGGGAAATTGTCAGGCACAACGTAATGATTAGGAACAGGAACGCCGCCAGGAATTTGCCCAGCACCGCTTCGCGTTCGCGGACCGGAAAGGTCATCAGCACTTCTATGGTACCAAGTTTTTTTTCTTCAGCCCAGGCGCGCATGGTAATCGCCGGACCCAGAAAGAGAAATATCCATGGCAGTAGCGAAAAAAACGGACGCAGGTTTGATTGGTTGGCCAGAAAAAATGTGCGGAAAAAAAGCCAGTGAGTAACTCCCAGAAACGCCAGGATTACGATGTAGGCGATCGGTGAGTTGAAATAGCTTTTCAATTCTTTGCGAAAAATAACGCCGGTGCTGTTCATGTGGCCTCGCTGGTGGTGAGGTCTACAAACACCTCCTCCAGATTTATGGTTTTGCGCTGCAGTTCGGTAAGGCTCCAGCCGTTTTGCACAACAGCATGAAAAATGCGTTCGTTTATGTCATCATTATTGGCTGCCCGTAAGCTGTAGCAGTGCAATCCGTCGCATTCATCTACATGTTTGAATGCGGTTATGAACGGTAGGGATTCCAGTACAGTTTCAATGCTGTCCTGCTGAGCGCGGATGCTTACCAGAATTTCCTGGCCCCCGCGTGCCATGGCCGACAACTCTGCAGGCGTGCCGCTGCCTACAATCCTGCCGTTGTTCATGATGAGTACGCGGTCGCAAGTTGCCGCTACTTCAGGCAGGATATGCGAGCTGAGTACAACGGTTTTCTCGCGCCCAATTTCCCTGATCAGGTTGCGCATTCCGATAATCTGGTGCGGGTCAAGCCCAATGGTCGGTTCATCGAGGATCAGGAGGGCCGGATCGTGGATCAGGGCCTGCGCAAGTCCCAGGCGCTGACGGTATCCTTTTGAAATCTCACCGATAGTGCGGGCAGCCATAGGGCCCAGGCCGCAGCGTTCAACAACGCGGCGCACAGCGTCTTTGTGTTTTCCCGGGGGAATTGCACGCATGCCGGCAGCGAAATACAGATATTCAAGCACTCCCATGTCCATGTATAATGGATTGTTCTCCGGCAGGTATCCGATTTGTCGTCGGATTTCAATGCTATGAGTTTTTACGTCATATCCGGCGATTCGGGCTGATCCGGTATCAGCCGGGATGAAACAGGTTAACATGCGGATGGTAGTTGATTTGCCGGCACCGTTAGGGCCCAGAAACCCCAGTACTTCGCCTTGTTTTACCTTAAAGGAAATATCTTGAACCGCGCGGGTGTTGCCGTAGTTTTTGCTAATATGGCTTACGTTAATCATGGACTGTTGCCGGGAATGTTACAGTGATTGTTATGATGTTGCCGTGTGTTGAAATATAGGCGGCTTGTGCAACGGTGTCAATTCAAATGTCAGCGGTTGCCGCACGTTTTTTTATAAGGTCTGCTGCGGCCAGGCATTGTAGATAAGATATACTGTATAGGCAGTATATGCCACAAGGAGCACTGAGCCTGCAAACCGGTTGATCCGGCCGCCTTTGCCGAAATCGAATCCGAACAAAAAGAGCGAACCGGTCAGCAGGGTCATGACACCGATGTCGCGGGTCAGCACTTCGGGCGGCACCTGCATGGGCTGAATGCATCCGGCAAGACCGACAACGGCCAGTGTGTTGAACAGATTGGAACCCAGGATATTACCTAGTGCGATGTCGTGCTTGTTTTTTCTGATGGCTGCGAGCGATGAAGCAAGTTCGGGCAGAGATGTCCCGACGGCGATAATCGTAAGGCCAATGATGAGATTGCTGACGCCAAAGAATTGAGCGGTTTGAACCGCACCCCATATCAGCATTCGCGAGCTTGCGAGCAGAATAATCAGACCGATTACTATTCGAAAAAATGAGTGTGCGACCGGCATGCTGCTGGAGATTTCCTTCTCGCATTCCCGCATGATAAAGATTTCACGGCCTTTGAGACCTTTTCTAATAGTCCAGAGCATGATAACCGCAAAAAGTGCCAGCATATACAGTGCTTCCATGCGGGTGATCCAGCCGTTGCCGACGCATAGCGCAGCAAGCAGGGTAATGCCGAATAGCAGAGGCAGATCTTTCTTGAAGATTGGAGAAGGAACCGCGATTGGACATATCAAGACGGTTATGCCCAGAATCAAACCGAGGTTGGCGATGTTTGAGCCGTAGGCATTGCCCAGAACGATGCCCGGGTTTCCCTGAATGGCCGATTGGACTGAAATGAGCATCTCCGGAAGCGACGTGCCGAAACCGATAATGACCATGCCGATGATGAACGGGGAAACGTTGAAATGCGAGGCCAGTGCTGCGGCTCCGTCAACAAAAATATCCGAGCTCCACACCAGCAGTACAAGGCCGATTATAATGGCGGTACAAGACAGTATCATGCAAAACTCCCGGAAAAGCGTACCCGGTATGTCTGTGGTGCATGCGTGTTGCTGGCATAATTACGGAGAGGAAATCCGGTAGACGCGGTGGGGTGTGTGCTGTGAATGTCGGGGTATGAGGGACAGCGGTCTTGCAAAGAGGCTATGAAGCACATACGCTTCCCCGTAATCAAAAAGGCCGGGCACTGAAGCCCGGCCTGGGAGCAAACTATTTCTGCTTTTTCTCTTTTTTCTCTTTTTTCTTCTTTTTACCTGCGGCGGCAGTGTCTTCGGCTTTGTTTTTCTTTTTCTTGGTTCGTGCGGCAGCACGTTTTTCTTCTTTGGCAATCTTCTGTTCGCGAGCGTCCGCAACTGTTTTGGTGCGTTTTTCAATCGAGGCTATTGCCGCCTTGGTGCGACGCAGGTCTCCCAGCAGTTTTTTTAGCGGTGCATCCTTGGTGATTTCAGCCTCGGTTTTTTCCTGTGATGTCAGCAAGGCCGTTCGTTTCTCAATCTGTGCCGCAATCTGCTGTTCTTGCAGTTGGCGGGTTTCTTTATGTTGTGATCCCATCGGTGCTCCTTTATCTGAGTCGTTTACGTATTGATCTTGATAATGTAAAGTCCTTTTTTAAGAAAGCACATTTTAGCAAGATTTTCCTTAAAGGCAAGGTAAATATGGAGATGCCGGGTGACAGCGCCGATTGAAAAGTTTGTACAGCCTTCCTGAAAAAATTGGGCTCATTGATTACAGGTATGAATTGTCCACAAGCAGGGATGCAGAGTTCTCTGTAGCGCGACAAGCAACAGTGTGGGTATCCTGGGGCCTGTTTTTGAATAAGGGCGCTGCGGGCATGGATTTAGCACTTAAGAATAGGCGGATAAGTTTCGATAGAATTCTATATTTCTTTATTGGACATAATCGATGTTTTTGTTGTATATAAGATAATGTTCTGAAAAAAATGCATGAGGATTGTGGCTGATCCTGGACTTTTAACTAGTGTAAGAGGCATGTGCATACAATGACACGACATCTCTACCATCTTGAGGATATGAGCGCTGAAGATTCTGCTCAGGTAGTCCGGCAGGAGCTTTCAAGTTTCAGGCGGACGCTGCGCAGTATTGAATGGCTTCTGCCGTTTATTGTCATGCTGTATTTTATTGCCTCTGATATCCTCCTTGCGGAGCAACCTCCGCTGCAGCTTGCCATTGGTGCCTATGTCGTTTTCCTCGGGTGCATGCAGCTGATCAGGTGGTCGGATAAGTACATCTGGGCAATCATTTCGGCTCAAATCTGGGGGATGATACTTTTTGTTACCCTGATACTGTGGCAGACCGGCGGTATCTGGAGTCCGCTTTTATGTCTGTATCTGTTCCCGATCATAACGTCGGCGGTTGCCTTGCCCGAGAGCAGCACACCCAAATTTCTGGTTGTTATGGTTTTTTGTTTTTCGCTTGCGCTTCCCGGTGAAGGCAGGAGCGTCTATACGCCGCGTGAACAGATTTCCACGCTTTTGCTGATTATTGCGTTTTGGGTGGTTCCGTACATTGCCTCACTGCTGTCTACGTCAATGCTTAAGGCCCGGCGGCAGATACAGGAACTCTCGGGCACGGATTACCTGTCTGGCCTGCAGAACATGCGGACATTTTTGCCGCTCGCGCGTAAAGAATTTGAGCGCTCAGTCCGCTACGGTCATCCTTTTTCCATTCTCATGATTGACGCGGATAATTTGAAGCCGGTCAATGAGCGCTACGGTCATATTTACGGAAGTACCATTATCAGGAAGATCGGGGAAGCAATTGCGAGAAATATCCGATCTTCGGATATTGCCGCCCGTTACGGCGGAGATGAGTTTGTCGTGTTGCTGCATGAAACCTCTCCCCCAAGTGCTTTGCATGCTGCTGAGCGCATTCGCATGGATGTTGAAAGGATAGCCTGTGCCGTGCCCGGCGGTACCCAGTCGATAACGATCAGTACCGGTGTCGCCGGTTTCCCAGAACATGGCGAGCAGGTTGAGGATATTATCAGTCAGGCGGACAAGGCGCTTTTCATAGGCAAAAGTCAGGGGAAGAATCGCTGCACAGTTGCCGGTCCGACGAGTGAAACCGATTCTGCACAAGATATGACAAATCCAACCGTTTGAGTGCAGCCCACGTTGTTTCTGCTTTGCGCAAAGCTGTTTTTGAACACCTGCGAAAAACATTTCTCCAACAACCTGTTAATGCACGCACCTGCCGGGAATTTCATTTTTCAATGCCTGTGCGGGCTTGAATGCCGTGTTGGTAGTAGTGCTTGCGCTCAAGCATTTCTGTTACCAGGTCAGCGCACTCTAGTATTTGTTCATCAGCGTAGCGGCCGGTTAGAATTAGCTCAGTGCCCGGTGCACGATCCTTAATGAGTTTTAGCACGTCTGGCACCGGCAGCAGCTCATAGTGGGTTGCAATGTTGATTTCATCAAGAATTACGATGTCATGGTTCCCGCCAGTAACAATTGGCGTGATTTCATTCAGTCCGCGTCGGGCGGCCTCACAATCTTCGGGTGTTGGGTTTTTGAAAATAAAGCAGTCGGTGCCGAACTGTTGTATGGTTATCAGATCTTCAAAACGTTCAAAGGCTTTGAGCTCACTGTAGGGCATTCCCTTGACAAATTGCGCGATAAAAACCTGCAGTCCGGCTCCGGCCGCGCGTAGCGCAAGACCAAAGGCCGCTGTTGTTTTGCCCTTCCCGTTGCCCGTATATACTTGCACATAGCCCGTGTGCATAGTGCATCTCCTGTTTTTACTGTTCATCGGGGTTGATTCATATTATAACGGTAAAAGAAATTTGAGCAAGGCAATTACGCTGAAGATGGAGTTAGATATGATTATTACGGTTGCAAAATCGGCCGGATTTTGTTTCGGTGTTAAGCGCGCCATAAAACTTGCGCTTGAGACCGTTCAAAACGCTGGTAGTGTTGAGATGCTTGGAGATATTGTGCATAACGAGCAGGTCGTGCAGGAGATAGAGGCTGCCGGCCTTCGCAAGGTTCAGTCGCTTGATACCGGGATCGGTAAAACATTGCTGATTCGTTCCCACGGTGCTCCTGAATCGGTGTATTGTGAGGCCCGGCAGCTGGGCTACAGCATTGTTGATGCGACATGCCCAATGGTTAAGGAAATTCATACTATTGTTCGTGATCGCTACTCGCAAGGCTATCGAATTATTATTGTTGGGGATAAACTGCATGATGAAGTGCAGGGGATTTTGGGCCAGATTGAATCCAATGCCCTGGTTATAGAACATGCGGATACCATTTCGCTGGACGCCATTCGGGGCATGGAGCGTGCGGCGGTTGTTGTGCAGTCAACCCAGGCGCTGGCAAACGTGCGCGCAATTCTAGCGGTGCTTGAGCAGCATATTCCAGAGGTTGTTTTTTCTAACACTATTTGCAGGGCAACCCGAGAGCGTCAGGCTGAAATGGAGAGTTTGCCGCTGGAAAATGATGTGGTGCTTATCATTGGCTCAAAAACAAGCGCCAATACCAAACGTCTCTATGAACTGGCGTACGCGGCCAATCAACGCAGTTATCTTATTCAGACACGGGATGATATTATGCCGGAGTGGCTTACGGATGCTTCGCGGGTAGTGGTTACGGCTGGAGCTTCAACACCCGACCAGACTATTCAGGGAGTCATTAAGGCGCTGCGATCATTGTAAGGTTGTTGAAAAACAACCCTTTGCTGCGGCCTGCGAAAAAGTACTTAGCATTCCCCCTGATTTTGTGCACCGTGTATTTAGCCATTTTTGAACAGCCTGTAAAACACTTTTATACAATTATTTTATGTCTTGGATTGTAGCGGATGCGCATAGCGTGTCGGGTCAGGTACGCCGGCAGCAATAAATCCTTTGCGGCGTAACAGGCAGCTGTCGCATGTTCCGCAGGCGGCTCCGTCCGGGGATGGGTCATAGCAGCTGTGCGTTATGCTGTAGTCCACGCCCAGTTTAATTCCCGTTGCGATAATTTCAGCCTTTGTCAGGGAAATAAGCGGTGTTTTGATTTTTATGGAACGGCCCTCGACACCTGTGCGGGTGGCCAGATCTGCCATGCATTGAAAGGCCTCAATGTATGCCGGCCGGCAATCCGGGTAACCGGAATAATCAACCGCCGTTACTCCGATGAAGATCGCACTGCATTCGCGCGCTTCGGCCAAGGCAAGGGCATACGATAGGAAAATGGTGTTGCGCGCTGGCACGTAGGTTGTGGGGATGTCATCGGTAACATCGGCAGCGTTCGTGTGTTGGGGTACGGGGGTGTTGGTTGTCAGGGCGGAGGCCCCGATGCGGTCTAGGGCGATATCCAGAACTAGGTGCTCATGTGCGTTGAATGTTTCGGCTACCTGTGTGGCGGCCTGCAGCTCAACGGCGTGGCGCTGGCCGTAGGAAAAGCTGAGGCAGTAAAGTTCAAATTGTTTGCTGTGGGCGATGGCTAGCGCGGTTGTTGAGTCGATTCCGCCGCTGCATAGCACAACCGCCCTGTGCCTTTGGGTGTTCATACGCTCAGCGTACCAGCGCGCTGTGAATAACACGCAGAGCCCGATCGGCGTGCTCATCTTCAATAACACAGGATATATTTATTTCAGAGGCGCCTTGAGAAATCATTTCAATATTAATTTTTTCACGGCCAAGTTCGGAAAACATACGGCCGGAAAGTCCCATGCAGTGTTTTTGTCCGCGTCCAACAAGGCTCAGTATCGCGAGGTCGCGGTGTACGGTAACTTCGCCTAGTTCCTGTAGGTCGGCAACCGCGCGATCAAGGTTTGTGTCACTGTCGATTGTTATTGAAATGCTGACCTCTGAGGTTGCGATCAGGTCAATGATAATGCCGTATTTATCAAACACTTTAAAAACCCGGGCCATGAAGCCATAGGCCATCAGCATGCGGTTTGAATTAATGTTGATGACCGTTATGTTGCGCTTGGCCGTTACAGCGGTTGCCGGCTGGGAAGGCCCTTTGTCAACCAGATTGGGATCAACAATGGTGCCTGGAACGGCCGGGTTGAGTGTGTTTTTAATGCGGATCGGAATATCGGCCCTGATTACTTGCTCCATGGTAAAGGGGTGAATGACTTCGGAACCGAAGTAGGTTAGCTCGGCAGCTTCATCCGGGGTGATGCTTTCCAATACGTGTGCGTCCTCGACTTTGCGTGGGTCAGCAGAAAAGACGCCGTCGACTTCCTTCCATATCTGCAGTTCTCGGGCGCCAATTGCTGCGGCCGCAAGCGCAGCGGTTAAATCGGTATAGCCTCTGCCGATGCTTTTAATAATGCCTCCGGGCACAAATCCGAAATAGCCAGTCAGAACCGGAACCCTGTGGCCGCACAGTTCGATGCGTTTTTTGAGTTTGGCGCGAGTGTGGGCGTAAAATTCATGGTTAGCGGCTGTAAATGGCTTATCGATTAGTGTTTCAAGATTCACATAGTCGGCATCAATGCCCGTACTGTTCAGTAGTCCGGTAAAGATAAGCGCCGAGAGCTTTTCACCTGTGCTGATAATCACGTCGTGTGACCGGGGTGATATTTCACCGATAACACTGATCGCTTCAAGAAAGGATTTTACCGCCTTGAACTCGGCATCGATTTGCTCAACAACCTGCTCCTGAAAAGCGCCTGCAACAAGCTGCCGGGCCGTTTCAAGATGATAGTCTTCCAGCTGATCAATGATGCGATAGAAATCCTGTTTTTGCAGGGCCGCGTCGGCCGCCTCGATTAGCCGGCTGGTGGTGCCTTCGGCCTTAATGTAACTGCTCATGGCGGAAAGTGCCACGATAACACGGTCGTGTTCAAGGCTGCTGCGGACAATGTCAGCAACCGCTTTCATGCGTTCAGCCTTGCCCAGACTCGTTCCGCCAAATTTTTGAACAATGTACTGCATGATATGTTGCCTTTCCGGATTGATTTTTGTTTGTATGCTATGTGGTGTCAGGCCGAGGACTCTTACCCGGCATATGCTCTCGGCATTCTCATTTTTATTGGTATTGACCAAGCCCGTGCTCCACCTGGTATGTCTGGAGTGGTGCGCCATCCAGTATTATAAACAACTGCTCATCTCTGTCAACAGCGGTTTTATGTACTGCGTCTGTATTTTCCGGCCACGAAGCGCGCGCAAAATTAAATTGACAGACAATTCATTGCTTTCTATAGTGCAGCCAGTAGATAATTTTAAAAACAGAGGCGGTTTGGTATGTTGGGAAAGCGGGAAACACAAAAGGAAAATCGACGTGAAGAAATTCTGCGCGCGGCCATGAATCTTTTTTCCAAAAAAGGATTCGAGCTGACCACGGTTGAAGATATTACACGGGCGGCCAATGTTGCCAAGGGGACTTTTTATAATTTTTTTCCAAAAAAAGAGGATGTGCTGTTTTATTTCCTTGATACGGAGTTCTCAAAGAGCAGAAAGGAGATTCAGAGGAAAATAAAAGGGCTTGCAAGTATTTCGGAAAAGATAGAACTGCTCATTGCCACCTATATTAAATATATCTTTCCGAACAAGGAGTTCTCAGCTGTTCTCATCAAGGAACGCGTTATGAATCTCGGCACAGGCAGCAACAGAAATGAGCTTGGCCTGATGCAACAGCTTGCCGGGCTTTTTGACGAGGCCAAGAAACGTGGAGAGGTTCGCGACGATGTTGATTCCGGGCATCTTGCGGAAATGGTTTTTGCGATTTATACCATGTACGTCATCTACTGGACCAACGGCCTCATAAAAACGAAAAAACAATGTATTGAGCGCATCCGCGAAGTCAGCACCCTCATGCTCCAGGGCGTCGCCCGGAACCACAGTTAGCCTCGCCTTTTTCCGTATCCTTACATGCTTCTTTTTTAGCAATCGCCATGTTTCAGGTGGAAAAGGTGAGCCGCTTCAATAAACAAATGACCACGGTCAAAAAAAACTTGACTGCGGTCATTTCTTATGGCACTATTCGCATAATCACAAAATTCATTTAGTTAACTTTGGGTATCAGACGCTACCAACAGGAGGAGGCATGTCTATTAAAAACGATCTTACCGGTATTGTAGGAGTCGACAGTGTTCTGGATGATGAGCAGAGTCTCAGTCTCTATTCCGCTGACCAAAGCTTTGTTAGTCCCCGCCGGCCCGATCTGATCGTGTTTGCAGACACTGTTGATCAGGTTCAGGCAATTGTTAAATATGCCAACACAACCAGGGTGCCGCTTGTGCCGTTCAGCTCGGGCCTCAATCTGCATGGTGCTGCCATACCCAAAGAGGGCGGCATTTTGTTGGACCTGTCGCGGATGAATAGCATTCTGGAAGTCAATAGTAATAACTGGCATTGCGTTATTGAGCCCGGTGTCACTGCAGCGCAGCTGCAGGATGAGCTTGCTAAACATAATTTGCGGGCCATGCTGCCCTTTGGCATCCACCCGCATCGCTCTGTGCTGTCAAGTTATCTTGAACGTGATCCTGCGGTTGCTTCGGCAAGTTTTGAGTACGGTAACGAATTAATTATGGATACGGAATTGGTGCTGCCGACGGGGGAGCTGTTTCGGACCGGCTTATGGTCAGCCGGTGTCAAGCCCGGTTCTCCCATGGGACCGGTACGTGCCATGCTGAATCGGCTGTGGACCGGTGCCCAGGGTACGCTGGGTATTATGACCAAAATGAATATCAAGGTTGAATATTTACCCAGGAAACGCAAAGTTTTTCTGATTCAGTTTGATTCTTTTCCTGAGGCAATGGAGCCGCTCAGGATGATTCAGCGCAAAGAGATCGGAACTGAATGTCTGCTGTTGAATAATTTTAACCTGGCTGCACTGTTGTGTAAGGACTGGTCTGTACCTGAAACCTTTCCGACTGACATGGTTTCCTCGGATCATTTTGAGCAGCTGAGAAAAACGTTGCCGGAATGGGTTATGGCTGTTTGCTCTAACGGCGGGCCACGTCTGCCTGAAGAAAAAATTGCGTATGAAGAAGTTGCGCTGCAGGAAATCTGCTCTATGGGGCAATTGCAGATGTATGACAGCGTGCATTTGGAAAATGCGCTTCTTGATGAAATGCTGCGGCCCTGGGGTATTTTGAAAAAGTTCTGCTACCGTGGCGCGGTACATGATGTTGCCTTTAAGGCAACGCTTAGGCGCTTCCCTGAATTTCAGCGTGTGGTTATGGAGCTGATCAACACCTACAATTATCCCCTGCAGGATGTTGGTATCTGCATTATGCCGTTAGAGCGTGGCCGGGCTTTTCACTGCAGTGCTGATTTTCATTGCAATCCCACCCGGCAGCAGGAAGTCGAAACCGTTAAAAATCTGTGGTTTGAGGTCAGTGAACGCCTTATTGACGAGGGCGCTTTTTTTGATCGTCCTTATGGGGCTTGGGCGGAAATGGTATACAGCCGCGCCGGCACCTATACGCAGAAACTGAAAGATATTAAACGGGAGCTTGACCCAAATAATATTCTTAACCCCGGGCATCTGTGTTTTTAGGAGTTCGAGTATTTTTTGAGAGGGGATACATCGTCAGTCTCCCGGGGTTTGTAGAAAAAACCAACTATGAAAGGTTATCTGTATGACCTACTATGAATCTAAGCCGCACAAAAAATTCTTTGAAAAGACTCTTGAGGACTATCGGGATTCCATCTGGGGTTGTGCCCGTTGTAACTGGTGTCAGAACCATTGGGGCTGGAATGTGAAAAGCGCTGAATATTCCGAAATTTGTCCGGCCTTCCATGAGTTTCGGATATTTCCGTATTCCGGCATGGGTAAGATGCATATAGCTCGCGCGCTCCTTGAAGGGGATTTTGATTATGAAGATGCACCGGAAATTTTAAAATTTTTGTATACCTGCACGACCTGTGGCGCCTGCGAAATGAACTGTCAGCGTTTGCAGGATAAGGAGCCCCTGCAGGTTAATGAAACCCTGCGGGCCCAGCTTATAAAGGACGGAATTGGGCCGATGCCTGAACATAAGGTGCTTATCAAAAGTGTAAAAAACTATGATAACCCCTGGATGCAGCCACGGACTCAGCGAGACCGCTGGGCACGTAAAATCAATATTAAAAATATCGAGAAAGAACCGGCTGAAACCCTGTTTTTTGTCGGTTGTACCGTTGCTTTTGATAATACGCAGTGGCATGTGGCTCAAAACACAGCCACCATCATGACCCAGGCCGGGGTTGACCTGGGCATGCTTGGCAAAAAGGAAATATGCTGCGGCAGTCCCATTGCACGCATTGGCGATCGTGATACTTTTTTTGACTTAGCTAAGCGTAATATCGATTTGCTCAACGCAACCGGCGTAAAGGAGATTGTTACGTTTTGTCCCGGCTGTTTTAAAGCTCTTTCACATGATTATTGTGAAGTGCCCGATGTCCCGAAACTGAATGCAACCGTTTATCATACATCGCAGTATTTTGATAGGCTGATCAAAGAGGGGAAATTGACGTTTCCAAACGATGTCAGCAAGCGGGTAACCTGGCATGATCCCTGTCACATGGGCCGCCATTGCGGCATTTATGATGAACCCCGGCGCGTTCTTGAGGCGATATCCGGTATTGACTTGGTTGAGATGGAGCGCATTAAGGATCAGTCATGGTGCTGCGGCGGCGGCGGCGGTGTCCGCACGGCTTTTATGGATTTTGCGCAGAAAACAGCGATAAAGCGCATTGGCGAAGCCAAAAAATCCGGTGCAGAAGCGATTGTGACCTCATGTCCGTTTTGTGAACAGAATATCGGTGATGCTCTTAATTCAATGAATGATGAGATGGAAATACTCGACTTGACTGATGTCATGGTTAAGGCAATGGATAAGCGTGAAACGTAAATAAATAACATCGCCAGCATTGGGTATCCGGATTTGGGGTTTTAATATAAGGAGGTTTTGATGAGCGATAGCAAACAAAAAGTGATTCAAAAAAAACTGCCCCGTGAGGTATATCGTGCGCTTAAAAATGTTGTCGGCGAAAAGTGGATTCATGAAAGCCGCTCGGTAGTTGAAACCTACAGTAAGCTCTCTATTGAGGGAGCCAGTTTTGTAAAGAAGCACGAAAAGGATCCCCATGTGCTGCCGGCCTGCGTGGTTTTGCCGGCAACAACCGATGATGTTCAGGCCATTGTGAAAATTTGCAACCGCTACAGCGTTCCTTTTGTTCCGTTTACTAACGGCCAGGTTTTTTGTAATCCGACCACCCAGGACCCAACGCTGATTATTCATTTTTCACGGATGAATAGGATTATCAAAGTTGATACTCAGAATATGAGCGCAACTCTTGAGCCGTATGTCGATTATGCGCAGCTTCAGGCTGAAGCAATGAAGCGCGGCCTTTGGAACGGTGGTACACCACTTGCAACAACGGTCTGTAAAATGGCATCCCAGTTTGCCTTTGCCGGGTTGTGGCAGACCGATTTAAAATATGGGCTTTTGAACCGCAATATTATCAGTGTGAAAATGGTGCTGCCCGATGGTGAGATCCTGTCGACCGGATCGCGTTGTATCCCCAAGGCAGGGGATTTTTGGGAGTATGGTCCCGGGCCTGATCTGATGGGACTGCAGCGCTCGGGGCTCGGAACCAACGGTATTGTCACCGAGATAACCGTTAAACTTCATGCCTGGGTGGGCGATGAAGCCCTGCCGGAGATTCCCGGCGGCCGGCCGAGTCTGAAACATGTCCATGATGCCAAATATGACAGCCCGCCTGAACCGCTGAAAAACCATAAGCTGCTTTGGATCGAGTTTGAGGATTTGGATACCCAGCTGAAAGCAATGCGTGAAATTGCCCACTCAGGGGTTGCTATTGGACTGAATGCCACGGGTGTTTATTCAGCTTTTTACTGTTCGCAGACACAGGAAATGACCGTGCAGCGTTGTAAGGAACACTTTTTTCCCGATTGGAACTGTTACGTTATTCTTGCCAACACCACATCGGATCAGCAGATACCCTATGAAGAAAAAGTGGTCCGGCAGATTATTGATGAAGTCGGCGGGACATTCCTTTCCGAGGACTATAAACCCGAGGTTTTGGAAGCGCTGCAGCCCTGGAATTATGACTGTATTAGGCATGTACACGGTTACCGTATGAACAGAAAATTTTATGCTAATGCCTGGCTGCCGGTCGGACCCCTCGAAGAGGCTAAGACAGTCTCACGTGAATGGAAAAAAGCCCTGGATATGTTTGGTGAAATTGATATCACCGATCGGGGCGGTGCTGATGATACTCCTTTTGTCTATGCACTCCAGCGAGGCCATTTTTGTCTTTTTGAAACCGATAATTATCCTGACCCGGTATTGCCGGATGAAATTAAAAAAGCCCAGGGCTATGGTTTGTACGGTGCTGCCGTAGTAACCAAATATGATCTTGGGCCGCAGCTGATGGCTTTTGTGAATGTGGAACCCTTTACGACCATGTTTCCCGAAGCAGGACCGAACGCCCATTTGTTTATGCGCAAGCTCAGAAAGGTGTTTGATCCTAATAGCGTGGCGGCACCGGGCAGGCAGGTGTTTACCGAAGAGGAGTGGCAGCAGTTTCCGCAGGAGGTAAAGTCAGCGGTCAACAAAATGCGGGAACTTAACGGCATGGAGCCTGTTACTTAAAACAGGGGCTGGAGGTATAGTTGCAGTTGTATAAGAATCCGGGGTATTAATCCCGGATTCTTATTTTTGCATCCCACAGGATGAATGCAGAGAAGGGGAGCGGAGTTCGTCAATATGGATGCATTAAAATTAGGGTGGTTTTCAACCACCTCGGTTTGTTCGCAGCGCATTGTTGCTATCCTGCGGTCAAAAAAATCCAGAAAATAAGAATGAAGGAAATACGGGGACACTCTAAAAGATTTATTATGTTGTACGCACGCGATATTTTTGCTATGCATGTGCAACGTAATTGTATTAATAGTATCGTCTCTGTGATTACATCTGCATGGAGAATGCTTGCAACGTTGAGGTCAGAGTTTTGCCATGATTGACGTAAACCGTTCGAAAAACGAACCTATTATTCCCCGGAAAACAACTATTGGTCAGGCTCGGGACACCGGCCAGGCGATGGCGTTGCTGTGCCTTATTGCATTGATTTTTTTCAAGCAGGCATCTTTTGCCGGTATTGCCATGATTGTGTTGCTAATCAATATGGTTTGTCCTCAAGTCTACAAACCTTTGGCGAAATGGTGGTTTGCCCTGTCGAACCTATTGAGCCGGATTGTTCCGCGTATTTTGCTCGGGATTTTGTTTTATGGAATGGTTACGCCGGTTGGCCTCATTCGCCGGGTGTTAGGCAAGGATTCGCTGCAGCTGAGAAAATGGAAGAAGGGCCGCGAGTCGGTTCTGCGCGAGCGCAATCATACCTTGAGTGCCAAAGATATTATTAATCCATTTTAGCGGAGTCGTTATGGATTTCCTGAAAGACCTTTGGGGTTTTTTAAAAGAGCGTAAAAAGTTTTGGATGCTGCCCATTATTATTACGATGCTGTTGTTTGGCGCTTTGATAATTTTGAGCAGTGGATCCGCGGTTGCGCCTTTTATCTACACAATTTTTTAAAAACGGGACATGCCGTGACCACAAAAGCAATTTTGGGCCTCTCTGCGTACTATCATGACAGTGCCGCTGCAATTCTGGTGAATGGCAGTATAGTCGCTGCTGCGCATGAGGAGCGTTTTACCCGTAAAAAGCAAGATAGTGGTTTTCCGCGCCAGGCCGCTCGCTATGTATTGCGGGAGGCAGGTCTTGAACTCAATGATCTTGAAGCAGTCGCGTTTTACGACAAGCCCTACCTGAAATTCGAGCGCCTGCTTGAAACCTATCATGCGCTTGCTCCCGCTGGACTGACGAGCTTTACGACGGCTATCCCGGTCTGGATAAAAGAAAAGCTTTTTATGCGCAGTATGCTTAAGGATGAGCTGGCTGAATTGGGGCCGGGCAAGCCGCGGATGCTGTTTCCAGAGCATCACCTCTCGCATGCCGCTAGTGCTTTTTACCCGTCGCCTTTTCAGGAAGCGGCTATTTTAACGCTTGACGGTGTGGGTGAATGGGCCACATCCATAATCGGCAAGGGCTGCGGCCGGGATATCACCATCCTGCGGGAGCTTGATTTTCCGCATTCGGTCGGTCTTCTGTATTCGGCCTTTACCTATTACTGCGGCTTTAGGGTCAATAGCGGTGAATACAAGCTTATGGGGCTTGCGCCGTATGGTCACGTTGGCTCTGATCGGGTTAAGCGTTATCGTCAGTTGATTCTGGATGAACTGGTAGACGTGCGCGAGGACGGCTCCCTGCTTCTGAATATGTGCTATTTTAATTTTGCGGCCGGCCTGACCATGTGTCATGACGACAAATGGGAGAAGCTTTTTGATCTGTCCAAGAGGCAGCCTGAGAGTAAACTAACGCAAGCCTATATGGATCTGGCACTTGCAGCCCAGCAGGTTACTGAAGAGGTTGTATTTTTGATGGCTGAGGCGGCCCGCAGGCTGACCGGGGCGGAAAATCTGGTGATGGCCGGAGGCGTGGCCCTGAATTGTGTTGCCAATGGCAAGCTGTTGCGTCGGGGCACGTTTAAGGATGTCTGGATTCAGCCGGCTGCTGGGGATGCGGGTGGTGCACTTGGTGCGGCCCTTGCTGCCTGGCATATTTGGCAAGAACAGGAACGAACGACGGTCAGCGTGCCGGATGCCATGCAGGGGTCATATCTCGGGCCGGCCTTCGATGATGTTGACATTATGCTGACCGCCCGCGACTATAAGGCGCCCTACCGTCATATGACCGATTTTGATGAGCTGTGCAGCACGGTTGCCGAACTGATAGAACAGGGCAGTGCGGTCGGCTGGTTTCAGGGCCGCATGGAATACGGACCCCGAGCTCTGGGTAATCGCAGCATCCTGGGTAATCCCTGCATACCGGAAACGCAGAAAAAATTAAATCTTAAGATCAAATACCGCGAAGGGTTCAGGCCATTTGCCCCTTCGGTACTCGAAGAAGATGTCACCTCATATTTTGAACTTGACCGGCCTTCGCCCTATATGATGCTGGTTGCTCCTGTGCTGGAAGCGCACCGCAAGGTCTTGCCGGAGAATTATGACAGCATGCTCATGTATGACCGGCTCTATATTCAGAGATCTGATGTTCCGGCCATAACTCATATTGACTATTCCGCCCGTATCCAAAGCGTTTCCAAAACCACCAACCCGCGTTTCTGGGGTATTATTAACGCGTTTAAGCAGAAAACCGGTTATGGCCTGCTTGTGAATACCAGTTTTAACGTGCGCGGCGAGCCGATTGTGTGCACGCCCGAAGATGCCTATCGTTGTTTTATGCGAACGGAGATGGATTATCTGGTGATGGGTGATTTTTTGTTCGTTAAGCAGGATCAGCCCTCCTGGGATGAGCAGAAGGACTGGCGCGACGAGTTTCAGCTTGACTGAAACCCGTTTGCAAAAGGGCCACACATTAAAGGTTTCCTAAAATCGCGTTCGACGTATGAATCTGTTTGAACGCTTCAAAGCTTGATACCCGGAAACTGTCTGGACTGTTACTGTGAGGTTACTGTCGACAGCTATGAAGATGAGATAACTTCAAGTAATTCCCGTGCGACAAATGCATTCCCCTCGGGAGACCAGTGACCGTCATGACGATGGAACAAAGCCTCCCAGCCTTGCTGCTTCCTAAAGGATTCATTCAGATCGATATAAGCAACGTTTATCCTATCCAGTAAATCCTTAATATCCAGAAGTAGCGGGTGGGATGGGGTTACGACAATACCCCTATCGGCTGCCAAAACCACAACGAATTGTGCGCCAAGATTCTTGGACAAATCGCGCAATTCTTTCAGGAGCACCTCCATGGTTTTGTCTGTTATTGTACCTTTTTGGCTGGGTGTCTGATAACCGATCAGCCTTTTTATAGTTTTCTTTAATACATGGCAACAAACAAGATATGTGCGAGAGTAACGTAGCAAGTAGCCGTTAACGATTTGTCGTGCCGACAATTTGGGCTGCAATTAATACATCATTTATCCATTTTGAGACTGTTCTGTGGAATGGCTGTACACAGTTGCCTTTCTTTCTGAATCGGTTAGTAGATGCCCGTGGCAGCCATAATTATAATACCCTGAAAAGTCCCTCTCTATGACGCTCCCCCACTGCGGGGCTGACTTGGGTTCCATTGTATTATGAGTCAACGCGTGTATGCGGGCACTATCGTCCGTGCCAAGTTTCTATTGACTCACTGTAGTTTACTTTGTTATTGTCTTCCTCTAGAAAAAAATTATTTAGATAACTTACATTTTAAAGAGTGTGAGTTTAGATTCAATCACAGAGGACAAAATATATACAAGTTGATACTTGAAACTATCCGAAATCATCCTTTTAACATGTCATGACCCTTTTTTTAATAGGAGATAATTATGATCAGCCACTCAACCGGCCCGGATGGACAGAAATATCAGCTCCCCTCTGAGGCTGACTATAAGAAAGAATTTAAACAAATCTCAAAACTTGCTGACCAGCAAAGGGCAATGGGTCGTGAAATAGTAGTCGTTATCGGGCTTGGTTTCGTGGGCTCAGTGATGGCAGGCGTTGTAGCTGACAGCGAGGATGAAAAGGGAAAATCACCTTATTTTGTTATCGGCATGCAGCGGCCCAGCCCGCGCAGCTTCTGGAAAATAAACTATATCAACCGGGGGGTTCCCCCGGTTACGTCGGAAGACCCGACAGTTGATACCCTTATCGCTCGAACGGTCAATGAAAAAAAGACTTTTATCGCCACCTATACCTATGAGGTTCTCTCCTTGGCAGATGTGGTGGTGGTTGATGTTCAATGCGATTATATTAAAAACTCCCTAGGGAATGTCTGTGACGGTCAGGCCGATATAAAAGCACTGGAAGAGTCTCTCACGGTGATTGCAGAACGCATTCCGCCCGAAGCACTTATACTCATAGAAACCACCGTTCCCCCGGGAACAACCGAGCAAATTGCCTATCCGGCCATGAAAAAAGTCTTCAAGAAGCGCGGCATTTCCTCTGACCCGTTGCTGGCGCATAGCTATGAGCGCGTTATGCCGGGCAAGGAATATGTTAACAGCATTAAAAATTTCTGGCGGGTTTGCAGCGGCATTAATGATGAGGCCCGCGTTCGCGTGAAAAAATTCCTAGAAGATGTTCTTAATACACGCGACTATCCCCTGACGGTAATGGACAGGCCGATTGAGTCGGAAACTGCAAAAATCGTTGAAAACAGTTTCCGGGCGACAATGCTCGCGTTTCTGGACGAGTGGAGTGTTTTTTCCGAGCGCAACGGAGTAGATCTGGTCAAGGTTATTGACGCCATCAAGATGCGCCCCACCCACAACAACATAATGTTTCCAGGACCGGGCATCGGCGGCTACTGCCTGCCCAAAGACGGCGGACTGGGCATGTGGTCATACAAGCACCTGCTGGGTTTTGAGGACGAAATTTTAAAAATGACCGAAATGGCCATCAATATAAATGACACCCGGGGCCTTCGTGTGGCGCAGCTTGTGCGCGATGCCCTGCGCAACATGAATAAACCGATTGCCGCTGCAGAGGTGCTGCTGTTGGGGGCCGCCTACCGGCAGGATGTCGGCGACACACGCTACAGTGGTTCTGAAATCGTAATTCGACGGCTGACCGAAATGGGTGCAGAGCTGAAGGTGCATGATCCTTACGTTGAACACTGGTGGGAATTTGAAAGCCAGGACAGCTACCCTGCAACCGGCCTAAGCTGGGCGCGTTTTTTTAGAAATCAGGATCACCTCAAGGAACAGCGCATTGAGCCCGACCTGGCAACGGCCCTGGCTGACTGCGACTCAGTGATTCTGGCCGTGCCCCACAAACCCTACCTCGAAATCGAGCCTGAGTGGCTGGTAGAAAAAGTGGGCCACCCGACCGCAGTTATCGACTGCTTCGGCATCCTGACCGATGAAAAAATCAAGCGCTACTTTGAGCTGGGTTGCGAGGTCAAGGGCCTTGGCCGGGGCCATATAACCCGGATCAAAAAGAGCGTGATAGGCCGGTAGCAGGGCTAACGGCAAAGCTTTAATGCATTTTAACAAATCTGCCTTGGCTAAGAACAACATGCTCCGGCAGATTTATTTTTTTGACTATTCAAAAAGGACCTATGATGATCAAAATTGCAGCAATATGCGGCGCTCGCCCCAATTTTATGAAAATAGCACCTCTTATCAAAGCTTTTCAGCAAAGTGGTGCAATAGAGACCTTCCTTGTGCACACCGGTCAGCACTACGATGAAAAAATGAGTCATCTTTTTTTTGACGAATTACAGATCCCCAGACCTGATATTAACCTTGAAGTTGGCTCCGGCTCACATGCTGTCCAAACCGCCGAAATTATGAAAAAGATAGAACCCGTGCTTCTCAACTATAAGCCGGACTACGTGCTTGTAGTAGGAGATGTAAACAGCACCATCGCCTGTGGTCTTGTGGCAGTAAAACTAGGCGTAGAACTGATTCATGTTGAAGCCGGACTGCGGAGTTTTGACCGAACAATGCCAGAAGAAATCAACCGTCTTCTCACTGACATAATTAGTGACATGCTTTTTGTAACCGAGCAGTCCGGAATGGACAACCTTGTGAGGGAAGGTATTGATCCGGGGAAAATACACTTGGTCGGCAATGTCATGATTGATACACTTTTAGCTAACCTGGAAAAAGCGAAACAGTCCAGGGTACTACAGGAACTTGGGGTTTCAGCTGAAAAATTTGCCGTTATCACCCTGCACCGCCCGGCAAATGTTGATACCATGGATGTTCTTGACGAAATTCTGGCTGCGCTGGAAATTATCCAGCAAGACATTCAACTCATATTCCCCATACATCCACGCACACGAAAAAATATTACCGGCACACCCTGGGAAGAGCGCATACAGAAAATGAATCGCCTGCTCCTGACCGAGCCGTTTGGCTATCTGGATTTTCTGTGCCTGACCGGCAATGCCACTTTTGTCATGACCGATTCGGGCGGACTGCAGGAAGAAACAACTATTCTTGGTGTGCCATGCCTGACCTTGCGTGAAAATACAGAGCGACCTGTCACTATCACAGACGGAACGAACACACTGGTAACACCGGTTACCACAAGCAATATTCTTCATCATTACCATGAACTAAAAAAGCATGGCGCGATAAAAAAAGCTGTCCCGCACTACTGGGATGGCCACGCGGCAGAAAGAATCACAGAGGTTATTATAAAAGCATATCCGAACTAACTGTCTGCAACCTGCAGTAGCGCTAATATTAACTACCATAGCGACATTTCCCCTGATATAATCAAATACTGTGTTGCCCTGAATAAACGGCTTGGTTTAATTCAATATGCTATAATATTTTATTTAAAATGAAAGTCCGGTTGTGCTCGAAATGTCATACGGCAATGATGTCCAGGCTCTCTATGCAGCTCCCGGCCTACTATAGATTTACCAAAACTGAAAAACCTGACTCCTTCGTGCCCGGAAACTACAGACACTGTGGGTTAAATGGGTATAGAAATAATTAATATAAAGGTAACAGGGTTATGCTTGAAAAAATCGGTATGCCTCTTGTATATACATTTCTGGCTGTGATGTTTCTCAAACCGTTATACGGTATCGCTTTTTATCTCTCCTTTGAAGAGCTGCTTAACCCTCAGCACTATGTGCCCGGCTATATGAAACTACACATGGGCAGTATTTTTCTAGCAATACTACTGGGCGTCGTTTTACTTCGCCGCCGGGACGTTCCGCACACAGGGCTTTTCACTGCTATGCTGTGGTTTACTCTTTTTGGCCTTCTTTCAACCCTAGTCAATGGCCTAGCAAAGGACCAAACAGCTTTCTTTCCGCAGATACGGATGCTTCGGTGCGTTGTAATTGTTGCAATTCTAACAATGTATATTCGTTCCAGAAAAGAGTTTTTCACTGTTATGCGTTTCATACTCTTTGCGTTGTTTTGCAATATTATATTTCAAATCATGCAGTGCTGGTTTGGCTACAAAACACCACGTATGGATCCCGATGTATGGTGGGGGCCATCCCGCTACAGCGGTTTTTTAGATGATACAAACGCACTTGGCGCTTACTACCTGATTTTTATGCTGCCACTGCTATATTATTTTTTCCAGCATGTGAAAACAACTTTTAGGCGAATCATATTAAGTTTTGCGTTGGGTCTGGGTGTGCTGGGCGTGTTTCTTACTATTTCCCGGGCATGTATACTTGGACTAATGTTGTTTGGCGGCATGATTTTTATAAAAGATTTAAAAAAAGTATCCACTATTTTAATAATAGTTGTTTTATTTGCAACTATCTACAATCTTGCAGGTAATAAATGGAAGAGAGAAACAGTCGTCGAAAGCTCAAATAAAGAAGTGACGCTTGACAGAAGTGCCGCAGTCCGGTTTCGTTTCTGGGGTCAATCTTTTCAATTAGCGCTAAAAAATCCTCTTTTGGGGGTTGGGCCGGGCAGAAACATGATTGCAGCCAAAGAGCAGCTGCAGGCACGAAGCGTCAATGAAACCCACAATACGCCCCTGCATGCACTTGCTGAATTCGGCTTTATCGGCTTTGTTCCGTTTATGTGTATTGCGATAATAGCTTGGCGCTCCCTGCAGCGATTAATCCGTTGCAAAGCACCCTTCTTCAGTGAATTTGCCTCTTACTACAAGGCTGGGTTGGTCGCGTTTCTTTTCTGCTCTCTTTTCTCTTCATCACATCTTACCCCGATGGCGTGGGTTCCTTTCGCTTTCCCAATTGTTTTGGAAAAAATATATAAGCTGGAGCAGCAAGCTGCCTGACACCATGTTTACAGGATCTTTTACAATGAGTTCCGCTTTGCATTCGGTTTACTCAGCCATTGCTGCAGCCTATCCTGCCTGCGCTGAGCATCGATCCGCATGCTCATTGAGCGCTCTCGTCGTAGCATACGCAACACAAAAACTGAATACTTTGCAGCGAGGTATAACCAACGAACAGGATAATAAAAATACACCTTGCATGTTTGAGGATGGAGGCCGTATTTTTTCTCGAGAGTATCTCGGGGGGGGAAGAAAACCTGTTTGACAAGAGATAATTTCCCCCGCAAGGTGGTTCGTGAAATCAACTGTACAAACTGTGGGCTAAGCGTGGAAGGGGCAAGAACCTGTTCGCGGGCATAAGCAATGACCGCCGAAGATGCTTCCGGCGGCTGCAGTTGAGCGATAACCGCTTGAGGGATTTCCGCTTTCAAAAACTCCCTTGCCAATGCAAAAGAAATATAAACACAATTTCTGAAATTCCATTGCTTCGCCCGAAGCAAAAATGCTTCCCAGTCAAACGTCTCGCAAAACCCATTAATGATGGCCTGAATATCAAAAAAGGGGTACAGGCCTTTACGGAACTGTTTATTTGCCGAGATCTGCCAACAAATATGCAGCAACAAGTCTTCAGGAGCAAGTCCCAAAGTTTTAACTCCCGAGATACTTATCGGCCATGCCCGGCTCCATAAGCCTGCATGATCAATTTTGAAGGGACTTCCAGGTCTATCCAATATCCAGTGAACCTCAATCGCAGCACCTCCTGTTTTATGAAATATAATACGGCTGTCGCGGTGACCGCGAATGCGAGAGTGCTCAGGGGGATCAAATCCCAAGCGCAATAAAATTTCTTCGGCCCTTGGTATATCCTCTTTTTTTATTAAAATATCAGCATCCGTCATTGGACGCAGTGCTATATTCCCGTATACAATTTCAGCCAGATGCAGCCCCTTTAACACAACCACCGGTATGCCTGAAGCCGGAAGCGCCCGCAGCGGTTCCAAAACCGTACTGTAAATCATTTTATTTCTCAAAGCAGTTGTGTGATAGGCCTTTTTTAGCGAACGTAAAACAGCCTCGGGAACAAAGGAAGGGTGGCTCCTTAAGCGATAATAAAGAACGGGTGCGACCCCAAGCTGTCGTGCGCGCGTTGCAACCTCCTGCCAGGAATCGTCATCCAGACCAAGCCCGCACGACAGCCCTTCTGAGGCACAACAATCCTGCAACAGAACCATTAAAAAATTATCGATGGCAGAAATTTTCATAAAAAAATATCCTGCAGGATACAACAAAATTTATTCAACAACAAATTAGCCCCTAGCAAATAAATCATCGCAATGATAGCATTATCGGTCTCTTCAGAATAGAACTTCAATACAAACGAAAAAAGATCACGGAACGGCAGTTCTCATGATAACTGTAAACAACTTAAGACCTTCAGCTCCGGCTTTATGTCAATATCTAAAATTTTACCTAAAATTTTTTTTATGTTATATTTTTTTGATATAATAGAATCTGCTCAAAAGCAACGTGTGTATATAAAGCCTATTGCTGATTTTTCTTTTGTCAGTCTTAAAAAACAATACTGGTGACGCACTATGCGAGCTCCATGCTTTTATCTCTGAAGAACCAGAGCGGAAAACTGCACAAAGCGCTCAGAGACCAAAAAATTTACGGGTGCGCTATAGCATATTTCAATCTTACCTTCCATAAATACGCATTATGCTAAAAAAAGAACTGCTACACTATTATTTTAAAAATGAGCGGGCCCGACAAGTGGTCATACTCTATTCTTCAATCCTTTTTTCTATATTTTTAGCAGTCGGCGTTAGCGTTACCACCACCCGACTGCTTGGTCCGCAATTGTTCGGTGATTTTAAATTTCTGTACCGAATTTTTAACTTTGTACTTATATTCTCAACCTTTGGTCTTTTTATTTCAGGAGGCCGACTGCTTGCTCAAAAAAAACATGATCGCCTGAGGCCTCAGTTAACTGGAGCTCTTCTGGTTTGTGCAGTAGGAATTTCCCTGCTGTTCACTCTGCTGCTCTTTGGTTTTTCTTTTTTCCAAGATACCATTTTTAACAACAAACTGGGCTACTATATTCGAATGCTTTCGCCGTTGCTTTTTGTTTTCCCGTTTCAAGTATGCCTGCAAAGAACATTAACGGGGGATAACCGAATACGCGAAATTTCTTTTAAAAAAGTAGCTTCTCCCGCGCTATACCTAATAGCTGTGATAATTTATAATTATTTCGTTCCGCTTTCACTTGCGTCTGCATTGGTATTAAAATTTTTATCGGGAGCGGTGATCCTTCTGGGTGTTATTATCTGGATTAAGCCTAAGTTTAAAAATATTAAAAATAATATCCTGCTTATTGTTCAAGAGAACAAAACCAATGGATTTCCCGTTTATATCGGCTTGTTGTTTGGCGTTGCCACCGCCAGCCTGGGAGAAATTTCCATAGGCTATTACATGGACAACATTCATGTCGGTTTTTTTGCACTTGCAATGACGCTTACCGCGCCATTGGGCATGATTCCCAATGTCGTGGGCACAACCTTTTTTAAGGATTTTGCCAATAGAAAATCTATTCCGTTAAAAGTCAATCTTGCGACACTCCTGCTGACATGTTTTGCGTTACTGCTTTTTATCGTGTTTATCAAATATATTTTTCTCTTTCTCTATTCAAAAGACTATGCGCCGACGCTGCCCCTTGTGTATTATCTTGCGGTTTCCACCACGCTGCATGGCATGGGAGACTATTTTACCCGATTTCTTGGGGCTCATGGCAGGGGCAAAGAAATGCGTAACAGAGCAATTATCGTGGGAATTGTGAATGTCGCGGGGGCCTATTTTCTTGTCAAATATTTTGGCATGATGGGTGCCGTGGCAACAAAGCTTATCTCGTCAACCATATACATGGTACTGTGCTATGCTATTTACCACAATTTGGCACGCACCCTTCAAAACAAATAAAGCCTCAAGCACCTCAACTGTTGAAACAAAAGCGGCAAATCCACCAACCAAAACCCAATTATATAATCAAAAATCATGTTGTTCCGGCATAGCGATCAAATACATATTATCTCTATCCAGTCAAACTGTTTACAATCTCCGGCATGATCGGATCGGGGCTTAACCGGCAGTATTAAAAACTTTTTTTTCTAATAACTTTTCAGCAATATGTTTTCCTATTAAAATGTTGCCTTTCGGATGGACGTGAAGTGTGTCATAAAAATATTCTAGTTTTGGATTCAAATTATCGTCAACATATTTATTTAAATCAATAAATAAATATTCATTTTTTATAGCATACGCTTCTATTCTTCTATTATACGTTTCCACTATTTTTGCCAGGATATATGCATTATTTGTAAATTCAGGCAAATGCCCTATTTTTAATTCAAGATCAGAGGGCGGGATTTCAGAATTAAACAAACAGGGCAGGCTCAAGAAGACTATCTTTGTTTCAGGTAAAGTTTGCTTAATTCTTTCAATTATTTTTTTATATTCTTTAAAAAAATAGACTTCAAAATCTATATCAATTTCTTCCCAAACCTTTCCTTCAAGCACATTGGGATACATATGACTTTTGTTTCTAGTAATAATTCTATTTAAAATATTTTTTATTAAAAAAACAGAGTATGGTTTTTTAAATATTTTATCTGAGGATTTTTTTTCATAAAATGCTTTTTCTGTATCATTATTATATAAATTGTTCCACCCTATCATGAAAATAATAACATCAGGATTCATTTCTAAAAATGAATCTATGTTGTTCAAGATATGATATGTTGAATAGCCCTCTACACCCGCATTAATCACTTCGCATTCAATATCATTTTTTAAATGCTTTTCCAGCATATCTGGATAATTATAGGGTCCATATGAACTAAAAGTAACTGAATCCCCTATGCAAAAAATTTTATTTTTTGCTTGTTGATAATCCGCAAGCCCCTCTTCTTCTCCCCGAAAACCTTTTGAGTTCACGGAAACCGCCAGACTGTCCCCGCTGAAATCGTAATCTTTCATCCATTTATTAATAACTTCAACCGCCAGATATGCGTCTGTTTTCTCCTTTACTTTCAGTAGTTCCTCGAACGTAATCGTAAAATTTGGAGCAAGCGTATAATTTGAAGGATTATTTTTATCCGCTATATAATAGGGAGAATTAAATCGTCTGATCTCCTGCCCCCTGTTCATAAAATTATATATATCTCGCTCAAAGGTAAAAAAAGCATAACTGCACAGTTCGAAAAAGCACAGGAACACCGTTACGGACAATGCGAGTGAAACCAACGCTAACTTTGTTTTCTTATTCATTCTTGCCCTCTTTAGGTCATCAAAAGGTTTTGGATATATACCGGATAAAAACTAAAGAATGATCCTGCCGTTGCTATACTTTGACTCATTTTTCATCTCAAACACCCGAGAAATATTATACCCATATCGCAATTATTTTATTTTTCTCGACTCATACCCGTATTCACAACACATCAATTCTGAAAATAAAACATAACATACATCATCCGGCACAATCAATTACTTGCTGCAACCTCAGTTCTGCTGTTTTTAGTGAGCTGACTTTTTACGTTTTTCATATGAAAACTTTTTTTCGATACAAACCCTTAAAATCTATTGTCTCCTCGCTACCGCAACCCTGCCACCGATGCAGCGACCTGCGCTACTCGTGACGCTGAAAGGCACCAGCCTATTCCAAAATGATTGGCAAAACGATATTACACCGTGTAAAACAAGAATACTACTTCCCAAATTTCAACTTATAGTATATTAATTAGAGAACTTATTCACCACCAAATATGCAGCAAACTGAAGTCGAAATTTTAATCGGGAGTTTAACATGAAACAGGTTTTCAATACCCAAAAGGGTATCGTAACTGAAGATGCCCCTGTGCCAGTGCCTCGAGAAAAAGAACTCTTGGTTAAGGTCCATAACAGCCTCATCAGCACCGGCACAGAAACCAGCAGTATGAAAAAGGCTCAAAGCTTTCTAGAACAACTGGAAGAAAAAAAGAAAACACTAAACAAGGTCACAAAAAAAATAAAAACAGACGGTCTCCAGCCGACATGGGCTGTCATAAAGCAAAAACTGCTCCCGTCTGAAAGAGCTTCCGTTTTGTCGCCAATTGGATACAGCAACGCCGGAGTCGTTGTAGCCAAAGGCCCACAGGTTTCCAGTTTTAATGTGGGCGACAGGGTCGCCTGCGCAGGAGCTGGTATTGCGGCGCATGCCGAATATGTTACGGTTCCCGTAAATCTCGCGGCTCGTTTGCCGGAAGAAGTTGCATTTGAGGATGCCGCTTTTACCACCGTGGGCAGCATAGCCCTTCAGGGTATACGCCGAGCCAACCTAGGTTTTGGTGAAACCGTGGCCATCACAGGACTTGGTTTACTTGGCTTGCTTGCCGTCCAGATTGCCAAAGCATGGGGGCTAATTGTTATTGGCATTGACTTGAAACCGGAAAGAATTGCGCTGGCAAAATCACTTGGTGCGGACGCCTGTTTTCTCGCACAAGACAATGAAACCGAAAATAAAATCATGCAATTCACTTCCGGCGCTGGCGTTGATGCTGCTATTCTTTATGCTGCTACCGGCAGTAGCGCCCCGGCAAATCAAGCCCTGAAAATTTGCCGCAAAAAAGGCCGTGTAGTTATAGTCGGTGCCGTTGGCATGAACCTTGATCGAGAAGCTATGTACATGAAGGAACTTGACTTTGTCATGTCTACTTCTTATGGCCCCGGAAGGTATGATGCTGATTATGAAATCAAGGGGAACGACTACCCTATCGGCTATGTTCGGTGGACCGAAAACAGGAATATGCTTTCGTTTATCAAGCTACTTGAAAACAAAAAAATTGATCCTCGCCGATTGAAAACTACTGTCTTCCCGGTGGAACAATCAGTTAATGCTTATGACCTGCTTATGAAGCAGGATGCACACACTGTTGCCGTATTGTTTTCTTATCCGGAAGAAAAGCTTCAGGCGCCGGGGTCAAACAAAATAGTCTGTAACCCCGTACCGCTATCAAAAGAAATCATTCAAGTAGGCATTATTGGAGCAGGCGGATTTGCCTCTAAGGTGCATTTGCCAAACCTTTTAAAATTAAAAAATTATTATAATCTGGCCGCGATCGCGAACCGAAGCTCTGCATCGGCAAAGCGTGCAGCAGCCACGTTTAAACCCAATTATATTACGACTGAGTATCATGATATTTTAAACGACGCGTCAATTGACATGGTTGTAATAGGAACCAGGCACAATTTACACGCGCGCATGGTCAAGGAATGCCTGCTGGCGGGCAAGCATGTTCTGGTCGAAAAACCCTTGGCCATGAATTATGAAGAGTTGCAAGGGTTACGCAACACCCTTGAGGAATGCAGCAGTTACCTGACCGTCGGCTTTAATCGCAGGTACTCGCCGCTCTCGGTTAAAGCCAAGGAGGTGCTAAAAAAAAGAGGCGGCCCCTGTATTATAAATTACAGGGTTAATGCAGGCTATATTTCTCCAACAAGCTGGGCACAGGATCCGGTAGAAGGTGGCGGCAGGATAATAGGCGAATGCTGTCATTTTTTAGATCTTTTTAACTTTTTTGTCGATTCACCAGTCTCACAGATGCATGTAGCCGCAATACCGGTTGATGGCACTTCCATAGAATCAAACGATAACCTGGTTGTAACTGTTCAGTATAAAAACGGCTCGGTTGCAGTTCTCTCCTATGTAAGCATAGGCGCAAAGGGGAAACTCCCCAAGGAACGCATTGAAATATTTTCCGGACAAAGCGCTATGGTTATCAATGATTTTAAAGGTTTGGAATTTTATGGTTTGCCAGAACGCACTATCCGGTTGGCTTCGATGGACAAAGGGCAACTTCAAGAACTCGCAGAGTTTGCCAAGCTGATCAAGGGGCAGCAATCCAGCATTATATCGATTGAAAATGCTTTTCTGGCTACAGAGCAAACCCTTGAAATTATCAACGGACTCAACAAGGACTCTTCATAATTGCAGCCCTGATTCAATATGCTGACAAATTAACGTTGACTACTTGAGCAACCACATACAGCGAATCGCATTTCTACCTTTTTAAAAGGAACAACCGCCCCGAAAAAAATGGTTATTCATGATTGCGGCAATGCATAGCTTTATTTTATTGGCTCGAAACATGCACAGCCTTGTATGTAGGCATATGTTTATTAGTTACACATAGTCACCAGGCGAACCCATGTATTTAAAACAAATATATACGGCGATCAAAGAAGGTACCCTTGTCAAGACGCTATCGCAAAGAAACTTTTTTTTTGAACTGAAACGCCTGCGTAAACAAAAATACCGATTTAGAAGTCGCGCACTAAGCCAACGCTGCAAAAAAACTATTGCGCGGCACTTCCCTGACCAAGCTGCAGTGTACTCAATGCTGCAAAAAACAATTGGTGATTTTTCGGCATTTCCAGAAGTTATTAAAAGTGATACACGAACTAACATAATAGAAACCGCTGAGCGCTACCTAAAGCATCACTTCAACATCCTTGGCTCAGGTGAAGTAATACTTGATCCAATCGATTGGCATACAGATTTTAAATCCGGATTCAGATGGTCGCCCGGCACATTCTATCTTGACTATGAACAGGTCGATCTTAACAACCACGCTGATGTAAAAATTCCCCGGGAACTGAGCCGCTGTCATCATTTCCTTGTTTTGGGACAAGCGTACTTATTGACTAAAGATGAAAGATATACTGAAGAGTTCATACGTCAAATAAACAGCTTTATTGATGACAACCCTCTGATGCGTAGCATCAATTGGGGTTGTACAATGGATGTGGCTATACGAGCGGTAAACTGGACATGGGCCTTGTCCCTTTTTGTTTCATCGCCATGCCTTAAAAAAAGCTTTTTGCTGAAAATCCTCGCGAGCCTGCTTGAGCATGGCCATTTTATCTTCGAAAACCCCGAAATCAGTCAATACCCCGAAAATCACGCTAACCACTATACGGCCGATTTAGCCGGTCAAATTTACTTAGGAGTGCTTTTTAGAGATATCCCTGAGACACAAGCATGGGTACAAAATGGAATGCGTGAATTTTATGGTGCTTTTCGTTCCCAAATTTTACCCAGTGGCCCAACCTATGAACGTTCAACTAATTATCACAGGCTGGTCCTGGAAATATTTTGCTCAACCTTTATTCTTCTTGATAAAAACGGCTATGACGTTCCAAGCGACATATGGTACCGATTGGAAAAGATGTTTGAATTTGTGATGCATTATATTAAACCCGACGGTCTGGCTCCAATCATCGGCGATCAGGACAATGGAAGGTTTCATCCTTTTGGCCTTCAAACGATTAACAATCATCGATATCTGCTTACGATCGGGGCAATTTTATTTAATCGCCCCGATTTTAAAGAATACTCGACCAGTTATAATCCGGAATGTTTTTTCTTACTGGGAATTGAATCCCAAGACCGTTTCGATACAATTGAAACGAATGCCATACCATTACAATCAAAGCGCTTCCCTGATGCAGGTTTTTTTATTATGAGAAGTGCAGACAACTATATGTTTATTAATATCAGCGGGAAGGGGAAAAATTGCGAATTTCCGTTTGTAGGGTCAACACATACCCATAGCGATTTACTTTCTTTTGAACTCGTCGCACGGGGCAGATCTTTCATTGTTGACCCCGGATCATATCTGTATTCGGCAGACCCGGCAGCAAGACAATTATTTCGATCCACCCATATGCATAACACCGTTATTGTTGACAATGAAAGCCAAAACACTATTAACCTGCAAAAACTCTGGGATTTTGAACGTAATGCGCTTCCCCGTTTAATAACATGGAAATCTTCCCCCGATCTGGATATGTTCTGTGCCGAGCACACGGGTTTCCTGCGGCTTTCTGATCCGGTTCTCCATCGCAGAACCATTCTTTTTCGCAAGGACATAGCGTTATGGGAAATAACCGACTTATTAACGGGCTCGAAGAAACACTTGTTTGAATGGTACTTCCATCTCGATTCCGGCATTAGTGTAATTGTTGAAAAAAATCGAGCGGTGGCAATAAGCGAAAACGGTATAACTATCACGTTAACATTCACAGCAGATCAACCCTTTACTCTTTCTAAGGAGCTTGGAGTAATATCAAAAGCCTATGGTACAAAGGAGCAGGCCGCTGTGCTGAAAGTTTCCATGCATTGCGAATGCCCGACGCACCTTTCAACCGTTATCAGTTTAGAGGAAGGTTCAACCTATGGACAAGGCGGTAGCTAACCCCCGTTTTATTTTCATTACAGACTACTTACGAGAAACGGTTACAGACTCTGCAATAGTTAGCTGGCTGGAGCAGTTTGAAAAAAAAGGGCAAATTTTCGATATTGTTATGCCATGCACAATTGTACCCTATATAAAAGAAAAGCATCTGCAAAACACCAAAATTGCTGAGGCACAAAAGAAAATTTCCGGAAAATTCTATCGTATTCCGGTTCTGAAATTCGGACAAATCCTGCTGTGTCTATCACTGCTATGGCTATTCCGCAAAGAGATAGTATCCGGCCGTACAATTGTAGCCGTTAAAAGAGGGCCAACATATTTGAGTGCTTTTAAACTGCTCAAAGCTGTATACCCCAAACTTTATATAATTCTTGATTTACGCGGGGCAGGGGCAGAAGAATTTATCTTAAGCAGAAGCAAACAACCGTTTGTTTTAAGCTACCGGCCTCTTAAACTTTGTAAAAATATTTTGCTAAAATCCGATTATCTTAGCAGATGGCTTTATCAAAAAAAACTTGCAGAAGAATTAAATTTTATCAAATTATCTGACCACACACTTTGTGTCTCAAGAAAATTAAAAGACTATGTTTTGGATAAAGGCAAAACTATTGAACCTGAAAAAATTACTGTTATTCCCGGCTCAGCTAGCGTTGAAAGCTTCTTTTTCAACGAGACCGTAAGGAATAACGTCCGGGAAAAATTAAAAATAACCAAAAAATTTGTTTTTGTTTACTCAGGCAGGCTTGATAAAGCGTGGCAAATGCCCGATTTTATTTTTAATATTTTTTCCAAGCTTGTATCAAAAAATCCCAACTTTTTTTTGCTCTGCCTTACCCCAAACAAAAACCTGGCTCACAAATATGCAACGGCACACAACATCCCGGAAGAAAACATCTGGGCAGACTATGTAAAATATGCTGAAATTAACAATTATCTCTGTGCAGGTGATGCCGGGCTGCTTTTCCGAGAGGATACCCCTACTAATAATGTTGCTTCTCCAACCAAGTTCGCTGAATACTGTATGGCGGGTTTGCCTGTCGTAATTTCAAATGGCGTGGGTGACTTTTCTGATTTCGTAAAGGTTAACAACATCGGCCTCATTGTAAATAATGAATCAAATAATTTAATAAATGAAATCGAGAATAAAATTGTTAATAGCACTTTTGATAAAAGCAGAATCGCAGAAATTGGAAAATGTAACTTTTCAAAAGAAAGTAATGTTGATCTTTTTTTGAAAATTTATGCCAAATACTGTCAATAAATATTGGGGATAAAATCATTCTTGATACCCATAAAAAATTATTCAGCACCTTTTCGCCAGCGCAGTTGTAGCTGAATGCTTTCAGCTACACACAGTCACTATCCTGACAAACACTCTCTCGGCTCTTCCAACGATGACTACCAAAACTTATTAGAATTGAATAAACGAATTCGTTGAAAATTTGCCAAAACTCTAATCTTCAATTTTGGCACAAAAAAACCACCCCCCAAATCCTAAAAAATAATTTCCCTATCCCGGAAAATGGTACGCGCCATTATACTTCGGTGCTGGACTTAACCTTGGCAGACTATACGATCAAGATATGGGCTGAGGAGGCTGGAACTTTATTTTAAAGAAGAATCTTCCCAAGTGGAGTTATTTCCTGCTTGTACGGCTGCGGGATCCCGAAACTCTTCAGGATATGTCTTTTGATACCAGACCAACTCCCCTGCTCGCCACACACAGTGCCTACAAAACCAAAAACAGTATTAGCGGCAGTTCCACAGCACACCACATGCAATGAGCAAACAAGTCTTTGATCTAGCTGAGGCTAACCAAAAAAGAGGGGAATGAGGAACGGGCAAATGCTAGGTTCCCGGGGATTGAAAATCGCAAAAAAGGATAAGACGATGAACTCAGTCTCGAAATTTTTCCCGAGCTTTGAGGTATACATAGGCCCTTACGTAAGCCTTCCAGCTAAAAAATTTATCTTTCAAACTGAGGGGGGCTAAATTTTGATAGCCTTTAATCTTATATTTTTCCGCAAATACAGATAACGACGCAAGCCAGGCTATAGCTTCATCAACATTATTGACGGTCGTGGTTGTAGCTGTTGACCAAAGCTTCAACAATCGATCTAATGCCGCATCGTTAAACAGGCCCAATCCGCGTATCGTATCACTATCTACAAGTGAAAAAACTTTTTTTCGTAAATCCTGTCTAAGCCACACGCCGTATGCATGATAATGCTTACAATACTCATCCTCTTGTTTGTCGTTTTGCAAATACGGCTTTCCTGTTTTAGCCCAGGGTATTTGGGCTATCTTGCCGGGTAGAAGCGCTATAAGGTCCTTGTATACTTCATCATTTCGAATCTTTGGATCCAGACTCCACATAAAACCAAATGTTTCAGGGTGAGTAAAAATTTGATAACACGGCACCTTTTCCGCAATATAGCTCATGCAAGGCTGAAGTTTTCTTCTCATATAATGAAGCTGGTTCTCTATTTCATAATACTGATAATCTACAGACCTCTTAACATTCTTTCTATATTCATATGCATCCTGTGAAATTTTACTAAGAAAGTCCGCAACAACATGATTGCGAACCAACCCCAAACGATTAAATTTTTTGGGAATAACGGTACGAAGAGAGAGAACATGCTTTCCTGAAAATTCAGCCCGGCCTACGCTGTCACCATAACTTCCTGCGATAACAGCATCTAAATCTTCCCGGGCTCGAATGGCTGGCATGGCATGCAAATGATATGGGGCAAATGTAGCACCAAGCTCGCCGGTTATATAAATATTTCGTTCGAGCAGTTCTGGGCTCAATTCCAAGTGCACCCATTGCCACTTATATTCATGAGCAATCTTTGCAGCATAAACAACATCCCGGGTGTTTTTAAGACCCCACGTGAACGCAACAATATCCCCCGAGAAGTCTTTCCTTAATTGAATATCTTTAATAATACCGGCAAGAATTCTACTATCCATCCCACCGGACAACAAAATGCCAACCGTTTTTTTTCCTTCAAGGCATTGAAGGGTTTCGGCCACAAGCAAATCCTTTAATTTTTTTGCTATTTCGTTGAAAGGCATATTTATGGTGCCATGAGATGGAACTTTGCAATATTGCCAACCATTTTTATCATTAGGTTTTGCCATCCAGGGAACAAGCTTAAGACCTTGTACCAATGTTCGGTTCCCCAGCATATATGATTTGGCGAGCATTTCGATACGCCCACTGGATCTATATGCCAAGACCGGTCTAAGTTATTTTCAAGCAAATTCGCGGGATTTGCATAGAGCTTGCGGGTCTCGTCTGCTTCACAAAAACAGGGGTAGTGACTCCCAAGGTGTCCGCAGAACTGAAGCCAATCCATTCCGACAAAACCGTGCTGTGATTCATTTGTTTGTGTATCAAAAGATAAGGCCATTTTTTCAGAAAACCTTTTATAAAGATTAAATTATGATAAAACTCTCCCAAAATCAATCATGCGGAACCACAAAAATCCGACCGGGCACAATACTGTTTTCTGTGCTTTGTCAGTATTTAAATTACACGGCACCGCATGTAGACAGACTATCGTAATATCTCCGATATTTTACCACGATTTTCTGATGAGTATCAACCAAAGACAAGAGCTAATGAATATTTTTGCGCTGCACCCCTCCATACCTCCACATGCCTTTTGTAGACTACACCATATATTCTTTGTATATTGAAGAAAGTTCTTTTACTACATTTGGAAGGCTATATCGTATTACACGTTGTTTGTTTTCAAGCGCAAAGAGCCGTTTTTTGTTTTCATCACCGTATATTTTTTCTACAGCTTCAGCAAATGCTTGCGCATCATCAAGTCCGACCAAAAAGCCATTTTTATTATTTATAACGAGCTCTCTATTCCCCCTACAGTTTGTAGCTACTATAGAAAGCCCGACTGCCATTGCTTCAACGATATTTATTGGCAGCCCTTCTCGGCGGGAAGCAGACACGCAAACATCAGAAAGCGACATTAAGGTATCGATATCATTCCGATATCCCAAAAAAAGCACCCTATCATTGGTGCATTTTTTGGCGGCATATGTTTTAAATTCATCCATCATAGGCCCCATTCCCGCCAGTAGTACCTTTAGATTGGGAAGTTTTTTTTCTAAAATACTCACCACATCAATAATAAGATCTTGATGCTTTCCATGATTCATTTCAGCTGCATACAATAAAATAAAATCATTCGCTCTAAAACCGTATTTTATTCTTAATTCGTTTTTTAAATCTTTCGTCTGAGGATTAAATTTTAAAAGGTCTACACCAACACCATGAACCCTGCTTACTTTCTTAAAAATACTTTTTTTCTTTAACGCAAAGTCATAATCCTCCTGGTTAATCGTTATTAAATGGTCCGTATATTTCGCCAAATATTTTTCAACAGGATAATATAAAAGCCAGTTTTTAAGCGATGCTCCTTTATAAAAATGGAAGCCGTGCGCTGTGTACAAAACTTTTGTCCCAAAATTTCTTTGTTGAATAGCAGCAAGCCTTGCAATTAGGCCCCCAACCGGAGTATGACAATGAATAATATCGTACTTATATGTATTGATTATTTTTTTTAATTTTAAATATGCGCTGAAATTTGAAAACCTCAGTGGTGATCTATCAAAATTGACATTATGAAAAACGTCGCAAAACGGAATTTCATCATTACCATTCGCGGCAACATGAACCTCAAAATTATTATCCTTAAAAAAGCCCAAGCAAGGGATATGAAAAGAAGTAATATGTTTTGTAATATTTGCTACAAACAAAATTTTCTGCTTCATGGTTGCTTCTGCCGATACGCATCAAAATTATTTGATTTATCTTTTTTAATAACTACCAAGCTATTACAACAGATACTTTGGGAAGCGTTATTTTCGTCGACTCCAAAAAGAGGAGCACCACAACTGAGCCTCACCCAAAATCCGGGCGGCAGGACCAGAAAAACCGGCCGTTTTAAGGTGTTTCTTTGTGTACTCTGTCGGCGTCATAGTGTCAAACGGAGTAGGCCAAAATTAACGTTTTGTTTTTAAATATAAGGCCTCAATTGTTTTGCAGTACCGGCACATCATCTGTTCAAGAGAATAGCTTTTACTGGCCAGAACAAATGCTCTTTCGCTCATTTCATACCCCAGCTCCTGCTTTAAAACAAGCTCAACTATCGCTGTTGCAAGAGCAGCAGAATCACGTGCGGGTACCAGCAAGCCAGTCTCATGGTTTTTTACCAGCTCAGGCGTCCCACCGGTTTGTGTTGCAACAACAGGACATTTCATCAGAAAGGCCTCCAACACAGACACCGGCATGCCCTCCGAAATACTTGGAAGGGCAAAAACATCAAAGCTCTCAAGCCAACTGGCAACATCCGCACTATAACCAGGCAGGATGACTTTATGATCTAGGCCCATTTTTTTAACCAGTTTGTGAATATACTGTTTATATTGGTCATGACCAACAATCACGAAAAAAGCTTCCGGAATTTGTTTCAGTATCTTTGGAACGGCCTTGATTAAATACTCATGCCCTTTTACACGGTTAAGCCGGCCAATGGAGCCAATTACGACGGCGTTATCTGGATAATGCCTGGCGCGGATATCGGCGGCTCTCTGCTTGTAATCTTTTGGAATATTGAGTTGTATGCCGTTATAAATAACCTGCAGCTTACTGGCAGAAATTTTTTCCCTTCGAGCAAGCATATCGCAGCAGGCTTTGGAATTGCCAATATATACATCAACAAAAATACTGGTTATCTTCTCAAGTAAAACTGCGCCCTTACCCTTCCAATCCTCTATTCCCCGCTGGCCGGTAATAAACACCGGAACCCGGCAAAGCCATGCGGCTATTCTGGCAGAGATATTTACGCGAAGCCCAAAAGCAAAAATTACATCAGGCTTCCATTGTTTAATATGTTTAAAAATTCTTATGAAGGCCGCCAAAGACACTGGTTTGCGGGTATGAAGGAAGTAAAGCTGTTCAATGCCTGCGCGTTGCCACTCTTCGGTGTATTTTGAGGGACTTGCGCAGGTAACAAGACACGTCTCAAATTTTTCCTTTTCATAATTAGGCACGAGATAGCACAGCATTCGTTCTGTACCACCCATTTGATTACCGGCAATAACATGCATTACCCTGATTTTTTTTTGATCATTTGACACAAAATAATCTTCCTACAAGACGATTAAAGGTAGAGGGATATTTTTTAATAGTTCCGAAGACATCCTGCTGGTTTGGACGTGAGCCAAAAATGCTCACGGTAGTCCTAATTATTCCTACTGGGATCCGATGTGCTCCGAGCGTAACAATATCTTGTTCTCGCTACAACTGTTCAGCGTAAATCTCAAAAATAGATTTTTTAACATTTTCAATATCGTATGAAGTGATTGTATTAAGATTTGACTGCTTCATATCACTACACAATTTTTTATCATGCGCTAAAGTGGTTATAGCCTTTGCAAACCCCACAATATCATCGGGGTCACACAAGATTCCGCCCTGACCGTCTTTAATCAAATCAACATTTCCACGGATTTTTGAGGCAACACACGGCAAGCCTGCTGACATGGCTTCCATCATTGAGCGAGGTAGGCCCTCTTGATATGTTGTAAAAAGAAAGATATCCGATATGAGCAAAAGTTCTTTAATGTCTTTTCTGTAACCTAAAAAATGTATTTGGTTTTCAACGTGTAGCTCCGTTGCAAGCTGCTTAAGATAGTCCAACTGCGGACCCTTACCACATAGTAGAAAATGCAGTGTCTTGTTATTTGCTTTTGCAATGGCTTTAATTGAAGCTTCATAATTTTTTCTTTTGACCAAATCTCCCATCGCAATCAAAACAGTATCAGTTTCGCTAAGGTGCAATGATTGTCGTAGGGCCGCCTTATCAATGTCTTCTATAAGGTAATCCTTTGTATTTACACCAACACCTGGAATATAATAAACCTTGCCTTTGTTACGAAGTTTAAATTTGAGGGCTGCCTGATAATCCTCTTGATTAATCGTAATTATTGCATCTGTGTAGCGGGCCATCCACATTTCTGCCCATTTAAGCAAAGTCCTGTTTACTAATGGTGCGCCTTTATAAAAATGAAATCCATGAGCGGTATACAAAACCTTGAGCACTTTCATTTTTTTGCCGCAAAGCCTTGCCAATGCTCCGCCAAGGGGTGTGTTACAATGAATAACGTCAATCTTCTCTTTTTTTAAAAAATTAATAAAATTTTTATATGCCTTATAATTATTTTTTACATCAAAAATACTTCTATATATACCTGCATCAAAAAACCGAATATCGTACTTTGACTTCAACTCTTCTGCATACTTTTTATTAACGCCCTTAAATACAGTATAGCCTAAGCTAAGTGCTGCCTCTACACATGGCGCACTTACATTACCTAAGCTAAGATCTTCTCGAGATGAGTACTCCTCTTCCGTAGGTTTTGAACTATTGCCAATCCATAAATAACCTTTTTTAGTCATTACTATTTTTCCCTTTTTTTATATTGTGCCTCACCTGCCCATACACAATGATTGCATGCAACATTCAGGCTTACAACTCAACACTTGCTACCCTTGGTTCCATACAACAACAAAGGCGCAAACACACTATTCTAACGCCACTTGCTCTTTGGGGTCCCACCTTTAAAAAAGCAGCTAATGCTGTCATGTTCCCACCAAGCCCCAAAGGACCTACCTTGCTTTTGTTTATTCTGTCGGTAATTTCACGCTCAACATTATTTTGAACATCAAATTTGCCCTGAATAAGAGCCTCAAGCATCATGGATGATGCCTCAAAATGCGTTCTGCCGATACCTATTGCCGGAACGCACGGGGTACATCCTAAATTTCCCACTTCCTGTGTTGCCCAACGTATAATTTCATCAACAATCACCGAAAGCTTATGCTGATGAAAAATCCGATAGGTTTTCCCTCTAATTTCAGGGCCACCGCCTTGCATTAAAATATGAAGCCGCACAACCTCATCATCGATACGCTTTAAAATAATTGGTGCCGGTAACAACGCCCCCGGATCTTCATCCAGGCCGCCAGATTGTTCTAACCGTTCAACATCGTTTCCTTTTATGGCCATCGGCCTGCCGGGCAGTTCTCGCAGGCCCAACACAACACCGTGCTGTATTGATTCCAGTAATTCACCGCTCACTGCCCTGTTTTTCCCAACTTCCAGAAACAAATGCGGTATTCCAGTATCATCACAAAGAGGACTTCTGTTTTTTTTTGATACTTTTGAATTTTCTAAAAGATTCTCCAGAACCCATTTCGCTCCGGGCACCAATTCTGCTTTAATAGCCCTTCTAATGGCCTCTTTTTGGTCCTCACTATATGTCGAAGCAGCACGAATCAAAGTATCCTTAACTTTTTTACAAATCAAATCATCCTGCCGCATTGCTTACCCTTTAAATTCCATGGTGTTAATATAAGGTTTTACCATGAGCCGCAAGTATAATAGCGGGAAAGCCATCAACTTCCAACTGATGCAGGGCCTCCATTCCCTGCTCGGGAAATGCGACCACTTTTTTGCTTTTAACTTTACTTGATAAAAGGGCCGTAACCGGAGGAACTGCGGCATACACTGAATTGTGTTCGTGCATTGCTTCTACTGTCTTTTTTTTTAAAAATCCTTTGCCTAAATGTATCTTAACCCCTGCTTCCGAAAGACCGGGGATAGTACTTTCAATTTCAAGTTTATTGCTTGATGTCGGGCCTATCCCGGCAGGACTTACAGCAGTATGAAATATAACACTGCCACGCAATTCGATGCCGGCAGTTTCTACTTCACCTCTTTTTATTAATGATAATACTTTAGGCAATACCGCATCTCGTCCCGTATAGATATATCCGGATATGGTTATCATATCCCCTACAACGAGATCGTTAATCACATCATTCGTAATGGGAGTGCAAATATTTTTCACTAATGCGGCCTCTTCCTTACAATTATTCCTGCTTTGTTAAAACAACTCCCGATAAGTCTCTTCAGCGCTCAATCACGCCATACGCTTTTGCCCTCGGGACTGACGACAACATTCATGTTTTTAGTAGCCAATAAATATTTCCATATAGCCCTTCACTTTTATAATATGGAGCCTTTTCCCGAGCACACTGCATCAGGATAGTAACTGTCAATAACCCGCTTGACGAGCATTACCTGCCGGGCCCTCTTCTGTGCGTCGGCATCTGTTGAGTCCCAGCTGTGTGTCTTAGCAACTGAGCCGCCAGTTTTCAGATAAATGGGCGCTGCAACCCGAATCATTTCAGGAACCTCATAGTGCCGGATAAAACCGCCTGATGAAGCAGGATTCTCCGTATGTACATCAAGGGGGATATCGATGGCTTGGCGAAGCGCGGCAAGCATTTGCAACTGAATATCCCGAACCGGATTAAGCGAATCAGCCCCGATACTTTCCAAAAGCTTTCCGGCACAGGGGTTGCCATGCCCGCAATGAGCCGATAGCTTAAATTTACAGTCCGCAGGAATTTCGCCAAGCTTGCGAGCCTCATTCAAAACCCACAGGTTGCCTTCATCATAAATTAAAAAAGCACGGCAGCCAAACGCAACGGCACGTTTTACATCTTCAATAGCGCGAACAATCTGTTCCTGTCCACGCAACCGATACCCCATTCTCTGGCCTTCAGGTGTATGGACCGATGCACTGGTATCGTAGGTAGCCCGCGGCCCAATGGCCAAAACCAGTTCAACCTGCCATTCGTGCGCAAGGGCAACCATATCGGCAATTTCCCGATCCGCGAGCAGCATGATGCCCTTGGTCTGCGTTACACGATGAATGGATACTCCGAATGTATCAAGGTCGGTCAACAGGGCTTTCATTGCCGTGGGACTCTGGATTCCTGGAACCTCAAAACGATACTGGGCACCATCCTTAAATCGTTTTGTCGAATCGGGCAGATCATACGCATCACCGCCGGGCAGATCAATCGATTGCAGGAATTCTCGCGTGGCTTTCATGGCCGTCTCTCCTTGTATTTAAAATTTACTGGCACTGCTGCGAGTTGCTTTAAAAAAACAGCAAAAACCCAGGTTATTTGCTGTTACTTCTTCTCGGAAATAATTGACTACACCTCACAACGGAGCCAACAAAGGAAGTATTGTCAAAAATTTTTAAATATTATTTCAACTGTGTCAAGCTTAATACGCCAATTACAACCCGGACTCCCTTGAATTGGTCAAGACAGAAATGGATGCAGGCGCCCCTTAACTATAACCAGCGCTGTCTCCTGTTCGGGGCATCTTGATATAAAATTTATCTGATTGATCATTAATAGCCCTACCAACCGGCTTATAACCTTGTGAAAATATTGTGCAAAGATTTTTCTACATCCCAAATCATCGTTATAATCTCCCGGCTCCCTTTTTCTGTTTTGCCTCCATATCCAGCTAAAGAAATAAATTTTTCTTCAAGTTCTTCATTGGAAAGAGGATTTTCCGGCTCTCCCTTGGGACAATCAATCCTTTTCACATAACTCTCACCGGTGATAGTTTTAATTTCAACGACAGCGGGACTTTTTTGGGGAAACATAGCCGTAAGGTTATCATCGGCACGGACTGAAACTTTTTTTGCCAGTGCAATGATGGCAGGATTGTATATGCATTCATCAGCGTATTCGTTAAGACCCGCCGTTCCGCAAACCAGCGCAACAGCAACACTATAGGGAATACTCATTTTTGCTGAAGAAGTTCCATTTACATGGGTATGATCATGTTTTGCTACAGCCCATAGGTAGGTTGCAACCCGAACAGATTCTATGCTTTCTGGTGCAATCGAATGCGCAGATCTGATGCTTAAAGCTGCTTCGATAGCGGGATGACAGTACCTACAGGCAGCATATGGTTTTACGTAGACACGTTCAATACCCCACGCATGGGCATGTGCGTTTTTCAGGTGGGATACATCATATTCGTCTGCCATCATAGAAAAAAACCCGGCAGTTCCGGAAAAAGCATCGCTGGGGCCTGCAAATCCCGTTTTTGCCAAGCACGCAGCCAGTACTCCATTAATAGCCGCTTGCCCTACATTGAAAGGCTTTAACTCGGAATCATCCTCTAGCACTTTCAGCGTTCCGGCAGCGGAAACAATTGCTGTAGAAAGCGCATTTTTTATTTGTGACTTGGAAAAACCGAGCATGATGGCAATACCCATTGCGGCCCCGATTGTTCCGCACGTAGCCGTAGCATGATAGCCGCGTTTTTTATGAGAAGGCTGGATGGCATCCGCAAGCCTCACAACCGCTTCGTACCCTACAATGACACCTTTAAGGAAAGAATGCCCGCTGGATTTTTCTTTTTCTGCTACTGGTAAAAGCGCTGAAAAAACAGGGGCGCCGGGATGCACAATCCCCGAGATCACCCCATCGTCCAGTTCAGCAATATGGGAACTGAGGCCGTTTATAAAAGCGGCGGTTTGAGGATCAGCCCTTCTGCCAAAGCCAATTACCGCAGATCCTTTTAAGCCGGGGCCAAGCTCCTCAAGCAGTTTATTCCCCTTTTGCCGCATCGCGCACGCCCCGGCAAGGGTCGCTCCCAAATAATCCAACAGGCACCTTTTGGCATAAAGGACAGCAGAATCCGGAAGATCCGCGTTTGCTATTGCGTACAGTTCGTCAACAAAGATATCGGCAATATTTGTTTTCATTTTTGCAGCCTGACTCGGGAAATACTGTTATTATCGCTTTTTCAGCCGGAGTAAAAAGTAAAGTATTCGGGGCTTTCCGGACGGGCTTCTTCCCAAGCATCTTCAAATGCGTTGACAACAACCTCTGGAAGAGCGCCCTTCTCCAGCGCCGAAAGATTTTGTTCGAGCTGCTTCATGTCCGAGGCCCCCACTATGATTCCATCTCCAGCTTCGGGTTGAAGGCAAGAGTGGCAGGCAAGCCACCGGTATGCGGCCTCCACAGGGGCTATTCCGGAGCTGAGGCAGATTTTCACCAAAGCATCAACCGCATCAAAATAGGATTTTTTCCAATACCTGTTGCGGTAGCTTTGGAGTCTGGCAAACCGGCCGGGTATGGGGGGCTCATCGTATTTGCTGTGCTTTCCGGTCAACATACCACCCGCCAAAGGGTTATAAGCATAAAAACGAATGCCCAATTTCCGCAGAGCGGGGAAAAGTTCACTCTCAGACTTGCGGCTCAATCCATTATACATGCCCTGATAAACGCTTGGCAACGGCCATCCGCGTTCTTTGCAAAGATGCCATATGTCCACAACCATCCATGCGGGAAAATTGCTTAATCCGAATTCCTTAAATTTTCCCTGGGCGTAAAACTTTGCACAGGCTTCAAGCGCACCCTCAATCGGCGTATTCAAATCAGGAAAATGAAAATACAGCAGATCTATCTGATCGCGGCCCATTCGGCGAAGGGATTCTGTCAGCTGCAGGGAAACCGCATCGGCATCCAGCCTACCGGTAACCCGGGGGTTCACCTTTGTCGCGAGATATACGCCAGTATTCCCAATTTCAGGAAGAACAGACCCCAAAATCCGTTCGGTCTCTCCTTCGTTGTACACGTAAGCCGTGTCAAGCTCATGATACCCTGCTTCCAAAAAACGTTCCACCATCGCCTGGCTGCCCAAGGTATCCACCTGCGGCCCGAAGGTCATGGTTCCCAGAATTAATTTCATTTTGTGATCTACAGTCGTCATTGCATACGATCCCCGTCGTAACCTGCTGTCAGTAAACAAGTTCACTCAATCACTGGGCAGTACAACGTTTTTATACTTCAGCTGAAATCCTTAACCGTATAAAGATATCAGGCTATAGCCTCATCGGTATTAATTTATTGAATAAAGTTATCTAATCTTTTTAAATCAAATCCTGACTTGAGCATACTTTTCCCATTAGTATCATAAACTTTAATTATGCTTTGCACTTTGCTAATTAATTGTTTCATCTGATTTAAATTGTCAGAAACCAAATAGGCTCTCAAATGAAACTGTGCAACAGTATTTGTAATTTCTATTTCATCTCCCACTTTATATCTGTTTTCAAGATGAAGAACACCTGGAAGTTGTTTAATTTCATCAATTCCAAAAATTGCTCTAACTGTCCCGCCTTTTGACAAAAATGATAATGTGCAACACTTCATTTTGAAATGAGGATTGTCCAAATTCTTTTCATAGCCAAGCATTTTACCAGTTAATGCAAAGTGCATCATCATTTCAAAACTGTTCATGTTATTCAACAAACTGGTGTATCTATATTGTGCCGTACCGCCTAACCTATACCCCATTTCAAAAAATTTAAAACCATCCTCTGTATAAAATCCCTGTATACTCGTTATCCCATTTTTTATCCCCATCGATAACAACATTTTCTTCATTTTAAAATCAATGTGTTGTTTGTACTCATTTAAATATTTTGATGGATAAAAATACACATCCGCTAATCCGTTTATTAATTTACCATCAGTTCTTAAATACTTATCCCCCATCGACGTTAATGAAACCTCCCCATCACAAAAAGTGTAATACACTACTATTTCATCACCATTAATTTTTTCTTCTATAATAACATCATTAGATTTAGAAATATCTTTTATAGAACTATATGAATCCAAGAACTCTTCCAAATTCGAGCATAATTTTAATCCTTTACTGCCTGATAAATCAACCGGCTTTATAACAACCGGAAATTGTGCTTTAGAACAAACATCTAAATTTGAATAAGCTGAAATCTCAAAACTGTTTACAACTGGAATTTTATTTTTCTCACAAAACCCCTTAAATTTTTTCTTATTAGATGTTATGGCCCATATTTTTCTTGTTGAATAAAACGGAAATGCTAGTCTTTCCGAAACATCTATCACACCTGCTATAATATCTTCATTCCCCCCAACAAAAACACCATCTATTTTTTTGTCACTTATTAAGCGTATCAACTCATCCCTGTCTAAAACATTTAAAACATACATCTCGTCAGCAATTTTGATAATATCCTCATGAAACTTCAGCCCAGCAACTATAATTTGAGTATTATTATTATCTGCAAATGCCCGGATGTCTGATGCATTATTTGATGCACCCAAAACAAGTAGTCTCTTTTTAGTCATATTTGCCTTTTTTGTCATATTTAATAACCTACAATCACGCATTCTTGTTAAGAATAATATACAATAACGACAGATGGTCGGGTTTTAATGACAAGTAAAAAATGTTTCATCTTTACTCAAAAATCAGTTGAAGATAAGACCCCTCATCCTCTATGACTCCATATGCGGATGCGCGCAACTTAATTTTTTTTGCCCAGTTTCTGTGCGGATTAATTTCATTCATTTTATTTGAATTAATGCTTTTTATAACTCCGCCTGTTTTGCCAAGAACCTGAACTGCATCTTCATACTCTTCCCGTGTTACAGCCTGCATTGCATTAACATATTTTAAGTGCGAAGGATGAATAATGGTTTTCCCGACAAACCCGTTTGCCTTATCCAGAATAACCTCGCGCAACAGGCCGTCAATAGCCTCATTTACGATTGAGCTGCGCTGCAGGAGTGAACGGTGGATATCCTGTTCGAGAAGATGTTCAAGGCTCTCTTCTTTATCCGCCAGAAAATATTCCCAAACGGGGGCAGAAATAACATAATCTTCGCCTGTGCGCGTAAAAAAATTAAGAATGTCGGACAGGCAATCCCTAATCGTCATGATATCGTATATGGAATAATTAATGCCTCTGCGCACGCTGAAGATTGAAGAAAAATCCGTAGCACCTACCCTGATGTTTAAAACCATTTCTCTGTATTGGGCAAGAAGATTTCTGAGCCGGGCCAGTTCTTCCAACCGACTTTCCTTTAATGCTACTGTACGTCCTTCAAGAATCGGCATGGCATAAAACTCGACGCCCAAACGCCGGGAGGTTTCTTCAAGGCAGGTGAAATAATCCCGTCCGGACTTTGAATCGAACTTGGGAAAGACAAACCCGGTCAGCATGCCGCCCTGCTCAGGGGTCAGTCTGGCAGTAAATTGTTTGAACTGTTCCCGGCTGCGAACCCTTAAAAAAATTAACGGTACATCATCGTCTGCAAGAGCCCCTTCTTTTTGCGCTGTAAACAACCGCTCCAAGTGGCTTAACACATTGTTTTCGGCTTCCGGTAGGTCCTCCTCACGGATTGCATCTTCAAAACACATGACCATGGATGGCGCCGGAGGTTTCTTATCCAGAATTTTTTGAATAATATTTTTTGTCGCCGGTAGGTACAACACTCCGCCAAGACAATATTGCAGCAGATTTTTTTCGGTATTCTTACTGAACTCAACCGGCTCTTTAATAAACGGAAAAGCGGGTTTATGTCTATGATGTTTCATGCGCCATCTCAAATCTGTTATATTGAAATTATTTTTTTTGGCAGGGCTGCTGAAGTTCTTTCATAAACAAATTTTTTAAATCCCTATGGGAAGATACATTAAGTGGCGGGAGATCTTTCCTGAGCCCTTTTCGGATACGAACATCAATAAATGCGGGCCCACTGCCTTCAAACAGCTGCCTGACCGCTGCTCGCATGTTTTGCTCGGTTTCAACTGCCAAGCCTACTGTTTTATATCCAGAACCTTCAGCTATTGTGGTCAGATTTACATTAAAACCGACTGTGGGCTGACCGCCCACAGATTCATGAGCACCATTATTCAACACTACATGTAAAAAGTTGGGCGGACTGAGCACCCCTGTTATAGTCAGCGCGCCCAAATGCATTATAGCAGAGCCGTCGCCGTCCAGGCAAACGACAAGACGGTCTTTTTTCGCCAAAGCGATGCCGGTGGCTATTTGAGAAGCATGGCCCATGGCACCCACATTTAAAAAATCCTTTTCGTGTCCAGCCCCGCTTGCGCGACGTAAATGGAAAATTTCACGGGTTGCTCTGCCTGTTGTGGCAACAAAGATGGTATCGGCCGGCAGGGTCTCTATTATGCATTTAATCGCTTCTTCGCGGCTCATGCTGTAAGGGCTTTCAGCGGGATTGTCCTGTTTACTTTTGCCTTTTTCAAAGACGCCTTTTGGAACGAGCAACGCTACCGGCCCACTTGTTTTTTTTGCGGTGGTTATTGCCCACCGCATGGAATCAAGGGCACCCTCAATGTCCTTTGCGACAGTTCTAAATGGAATTTCCATAACCTCCAGCAGCACAGGAGTCAACTGCCCCTGTTTGTTGTGCTGTACCCAGTCGCCGGTACCCGGTTCACCGCGCCAGCCAATAAGTAAAACCATAGGTATGGCATATACATCTTTATCGACAAGAGAAAGCAACGGATTCATTGCATTGCCAAATCCGGAATTCTGCATATATACCAGCGGCACGCCACCTGTTGCAAGATGATACCCTGCTGCAAGCGCCACGGCATTTCCCTCATTCGCAGCTATTACATGCTGATCATGCGGAAGTTCAGATGCCGCGTACAGGCAAAATTCATTAAGAGTTGAATCGGGGACCCCTGTTATAAACCCAACCCCTGTTTTTTGCATATACTCAAAAACTTTTTTCTGTTCTATCATGCCCAAACCTTTTCCCTGTTTCTGGCCTGACTATTAATGTGACCAACGCGATACTTCAGCTGTTTACACGCCGATACTTTAAGTATCAGTATAAACGATTCATGTCAAACAGACTATATACCATATTATTGAAACTGGTATCCGATATCGTAAAGGTTTGCCGCTTTTTGTAAATTTGCATCGATTTTTTCGTCTGCTACCGCAAAAAAGTACATCTGCCGGGCAAGCCGTCTTCTGCCTCGACCATATGCTGCGCAATCGAATGTTGCATTATCAGTTACTTATTAGCAAATACGCTGCGGCAAAATGCTAAAAATACCCCTGAAAGGACAAATCAATCCGGGGGGGGACAATGATACCCAGTAAATCTGTCCTGACAGACGCCCCGTCAAAATCGTCACCAGTAGATTCTGTTACGAGTATATGAGTGATAGCCAGCCTACCACCATGCTTGTGAAAAATCCCGTGGAACCGACAGCCTAATTATGCTACAATGCCTTAATTATAGAATTTGAGCGTGGTTGTAAAACAATTACGGTTATACCGTAATAACAATGCAGCTACATCTGAAAGATGCTCTTCCAAAGCAGCTTCAGGTTGAGGAAACGATTAACCTCAATGGTATCTATCTATACCAGCAGGAATTCGGTGCTACCCAAAATTGTTCAGATATTTGAAAATCCGCCCTCAAAGCGCAAACGATGTGAGAATCCCATGTCTGCGACTGTACGATTCGGCCAAGCCACGTATTTCCTACAGTGATATATGAAAATGTATCTAACCGTCCTCAAACCAATACTTGACATTATTGCCTCGCTGATCGCATTGCCTTTTTTATTGATCAGCGTGCTGATTGTTGCACCTATTATATATTTTACCGACCGCGGTCCGATATTTTACAGTTCATACCGCATGGGAAAAAACGGCAGGCGTTTCATCATGCATAAATTCCGCTCAATGTATGTAAATGCTCCTGATGTACGCAATCCTGATGGCTCTCTATTTAACAGTGACAACGATGAACGCCTGACGAAAATCGGCAGGTTTATAAGAAAAACTAGCATTGACGAACTTCCGCAACTCATAAATATATTATGCGGTGATATGAGTCTGGTGGGGCCACGCCCGAGCCTATACAACGCCAACTTTCCTTCATTTGACGAAAAACTTAAAAAAAGATTTGCCGTAAAACCTGGCCTTACCGGCTATGCGCAGGCATATTTCAGGAACTCAATAGATCGGGAGAAAAAGTTTGAATATGACGCATGGTATGTAGACAACATCAGCTTTATGCTGGATGCTAAAATAATTTTAAAAACTTTTCATGCTGTAGCCAAACGAAAAGATGTTTTTGTGAACCCCAAATAACCTAATAAATCCTCCTTAAAAAAATGCATAAAATTCTAATTATTGGTGCTTCAATCCTTCAATTGCCGGCAATATTAAAAGCAAAAGAGATGGGATTTCATGTCGGCGTTATCGACTATAATCCCGAAGAAGTTGGCGTACCATATGCGGATGTTTTTTTTGATATCAGCACCATTGATATCGATGGAATCCTGCAAACAGCTAAAGAGTTTAAACCGATAGGCATCATGACAATGGCCACGGATATGCCCATGAGAGCCATAGCTAATGCAACAACAAAACTGGGTTTGCCTGGCATCTCCATGGAAACTGCAATAAAGGCGACCGACAAGGGTGAAATGATTAAGGCATTTCACGCAAATAATATTGAGACACCCTGGTTTTTTCTGATTGACCATACCAAAGACTTAGCTGCAATTAAGGACACACTTTGCTTTCCCTGTATCATGAAGCCAACCGACAATGCGGGCAGCAGAGGGGTCATGTTGGTTGAGAACCGTGAGGCGCTGACCGGTGCATACGAATATAGTAAAAATCATTCTCGTTGTGGCTCTGTTATTATTGAAGAATATATGACCGGACATGAGGTAAGCGTGGAGGTCATGGCAGTAAATGGCACAATACATATTTTAGCAGTTACCGATAAGCTGACTACCGGCGCACCCTATTTTGTAGAAATGGGCCATTGCCAACCTTCACAATTGCCCGATGAAGATCTAAAGAAAATCGCCGACCTAGCAAAACGAGCAACAAACGCTCTCGGCATAAAAATTGGTCCGGCACATGTTGAAATCATGCTGACAAAAAACGGGCCAAAAATGATTGAGATTGGAGCCCGGATGGGCGGCGATTGTATTACATCACACCTGGTTCCGCTCTCAACCGGTATTGACATGACACAAGCAACAATTGCTGTTGCTACCGGACAAAGCCCGGAGCTAAAGCCCCGGCTTAGCAAAGGAAGCGCTATTAGGTATTTTGATAGCCCAAAAGGGACTATTACTGATATATCGGGAGTTGATGAAGCAAAAAAAATAGCCGGAATTAAAGAAATTATCTTTTCCAAAAAAGTTGGTGATCAAATTTGCGCTGTTAAGAGCAGCATAGACAGAGCCGGCTATGTCATAGCACAAGCCCAAAGCGCAAAGACAGCAATTGATATATGCAATAAAGCCGCACGGCGTATCCATATTAAAACAAAATGATAACTCCATCTCCCGCATCGCCTGCCATTAGCCAATAGACAGTCCGGGGCCATGATAATGAAGGACATGGCGAGACTGAAATAATCGAAATCCCCTTTTTTTATAGAACCGAACCGAAGGAATATTAACTGCCTGAGTGCCGACGGTGATACGTTGTTTGTCTTTATAGTGAAGTTCTACCGCGGAGATAAGCGCAGTGGCGATGCCCGTTCGCCGGCTTGCAGCATCAACCGCCATGAGATCTATACCAACCCGGTCTTCTGCCTTATCTATCAGCAAAACGAACCCTACAATATCCACATTATATATAGCCACGAACATTGCATCACCTCGTTGTCCCTTAAAATAGCTTCGCGTCCATTCCACCTTAATTTTGTCAGCAAGAGCATTGTCTATTGCGCTGTCCCGGTGAAACCGGGAAAAAGAAAAACTGCGTCCGGCAAGCTCGCAAATCGCGGTTTCATCTTTCTTTATGGCGCGCCGAACATGTAGTCTACCGGAAACAAGCAGTCCGGGTTGTGGAGCCCTGTGCATCAAAAGAGATGTTTCCACAACCCTAAATTCATAAGATTGCAGAAGAGCAAGAGCTTTTTTTTGTGCGGAGGGTACTTTGGCGTAGATAAAAACAGGTTCTTTCACCAGCTGTGCAAGATGCCGATACTCATTTGAACCCGGCAATCCAACTCGCTCAAAACAAAAATTGCTGTCGACTATTGCATAGGCCTTCTTCCCAAGTATTACACTAAGCCATTTGTCGTATACAATAGTGTTCAAAGAATTCCCCCGCTTTGGTTATTGCGGATCGCCGGGGCAACGGCCAGATAATCGTTGAGCCATCAGTAAGAATTGTTTGAAGCCCCGCATTTTCAGACACCCCAAAACTGCTTCAGGCGCTGTAAACCTTGATCAAGGCTGTAGGTGAAGTTAAAACTTGTTGCAAGAATTTTTGTAATATCTGCTGCGGAATTCCTTATATCTCCGGCACGCGACTCCTGAAAATCGAGGATACAATCTGCACCAACAAGGCTAATTACTTTCCGGGCAAGTTCTGAGATTGTCACCTGTTGTCCGTAGCCAAGGTTAAACACCCTGTTTTGAACAGCATCATTTTCTGCCAAAAAAATAAGTGCGTTAACAATGTCCTTAACATAGATAAAATCTCGAGTCTGCTGCCCGTCCCCATAAATAACCAGAGTTTTTTGAGAACCATTTTTAGATGCTGCGGCTCTGTCGAAAAAAAGAGATATAACCCCTGAGTACGAAGAAGATGAATCCTGGCGTTCTCCAAACACATTAAACAAACGACAGGCAATTGCCGGCAAACTGAAAGTATCAGCATAAATACGTAGATAATGTTCAGACATAAGCTTATCAGCTCCATACGTGCTGATAGGGTGTGCAGGGGTTTCTTCGGGAACCGGTACAGTTTTTGTATCACCGTACACAGCTGATGAGCTGGCAAACAAAAATTTTTTCAGGGGTAAAAGCCGAAAGACATCCATCAAGAGCAGCGTGGCATCAAAATTAATCGCGTGTGCGCGAGCGGGATCGGCCATGGCCTGGGGAACCGAAACAAGTGCGGCCAGATGAAACACATAATCAAGATCAGGATTGCTGTCCGCGATCTGCCGCACTAGCTGTGGATCAGTTATATCGCCCCGTATGAATTGCAGACAGGGATTCTCAACGGGCAAATTCTCCATTTTCCCTGTTGAGAGGTTATCAAGCACAATGACCTGATGACCGCGCTCAAGACATGCTTCAACAAGATGGGAACCAATAAACCCTGCTCCGCCGGTAATAAATGATTTCATCATAGCGATATTTTCATAAACTCATCATTAATAGTTATTCAACAAAACTCAAAAGAGCCCCGCACCGATTCAGGGAACTTTCCCGGAATTGGAGCCATACGCTCAAGGCTTTTGTTTGAAAATGCGTTCCAAAGATAAAAAACGTATAGCTGATTTTTTAGCGACTTACAATATATATTAACGACAAGGCAACCATACGCAACCGGGCATATTCGAACATGGCTGCAACATGCTGCCGCGCATGAATGCACTATCTTTTTCAATATCTCATGCCAAGCTTCCATAAAACAGCCGTAGTGCGCCGACAGAAGGAATACTTTAGAAAAATGCAATAGTGCCCGAAGTTTAATTATGCTAGACTGAAAATGTTGTATGAAAATCGGAACTACCGCTGGCAGATAAGACCCTCGCAACCCTGCTGGAAAATGTATTCTGATCACAGCGGCATTGACACTAATCACGTATTGAGTAGGAACGTGCGATGAAAGAAATACCTTTTCACAAACCATGCATCGGTGAAGAAGAACTAGCGGAAATTCGGGATACCCTGGAGAATGGCTGGCTTACAATGGGACCAAAAACAATTAAGTTTGAAGAAGCCTTCAGAAAAAAAGTTAAGGCGCAGCATGCTGTTTCGATGAACTCCTGCACAGCCGCGCTGCATCTTGCCTTAAAAGTTCTTGATATTCAGGAAAATGACGAAGTCATTATTCCCTCTATAACTTTTGCCGCAACTGGTGAAGTAGTACGTTATTTTAACGCAAAGCCAATTATTGTTGACGTAAATCGCGATACGCATAACATCATGATTGATGAGATAGAACGAAACATTACCCGAAAAACCAAAGCAATTATTCCGGTTCATTTCGGTGGCCAACCAGCCGATATGGACGAAATCAACGCTCTGGCAACAAACCATAATCTAAAAGTTATTGAAGATGCAGCGCATTGTTTCCCGTCATTTTACAAAGACAAGCCCATTGGAACACTCAGCGACATAACCGCATTCAGTTTTTATGCCACGAAAACAATTGCAACCGGCGAAGGCGGACTTGCAACCACTGAAAATGAAGAATATGCAGAACGAATGAAAATTCTGCGCCTGCACGGCATAAGCAAGGATGCCTGGAAACGCTACAGCAAACGGGGCAACTGGTATTACGAGATAGAAGAAATTGGCCATAAATACAATATGACGGACATACAGGCGTCGCTTGGCCTGGCGCAATTGCGCAAGTCAGACATGATGTGGAAAAAAAGAACAAAAATTGCTGCACGCTATACACAAGGACTTAAATGGAACGATCATGTTATTACGCCGACGATTCGCGACTACGTAAAAACCTCCTGGCATTTGTATGTCATAAAGCTGCGGCTGGAAACTTTAAATATCAAACGGGATGAATTCATAAATCTTTTGCAGAAAAAGGGTATTGGTGTTTCAGTTCATTTCATCCCCCTGTATCGCCAGCCAGTGTACAAACGAATGTATAAATTTAACCTTGCTGAATTCAACAATTCAGAATGGCTGTACGCACGCACCATTTCGCTGCCAATTTTCCCGGATATAACTATAGATGATGTCGACTATATTATTGAAACGATCAACACTCTCACCCAAAAATACGCAAAACCCTTAAGCAACCGCATAACAATCCCTCTGGCATCCCCTGATATTACTGAAAAATCTCGCGAGCTTGTTATGGATGTTTTGCGGTCTAACACCTTAAGCTTCGGCCCAAGATTGGAGGAGTTTGAAAAAGCCGGCGCTGCCTATGCCGGGAGAAAATATGGAATTGCTGTTAACAGCGGTACAAGCGCCCTGCATCTGATTATAAAATCACTCGGCATAGCCGATGGTGACCAGGTAGTCACCACTCCCTTCAGCTTCATCGCATCAGCAAATTGCATGCTTTTTGAACGAGCGGAACCACTATTTGTCGATATTAATCCTGATAACTTAAACTTGTCACCGGCGCTCATCGAAAACGCACTGAAAAAAGATACCAAAAAACGCATAAAGGCCATTATGGCGGTAGATATTTTCGCACATCCGGCTGAATGGGATGCACTCTATGATCTTGCAGAAAAGTATAATGTCAAGCTTATAGAAGACAGTTGTGAAGCACTCGGTTCGAAGTATCGCAGTCCGGAAGATCGAAAGGTAAAGCGCTGGAAAAAATTTGTAAAAGCCGGCAGTTTCGGGGTTGCATCGGTTTTCGCTTTTTACCCCAACAAGCAGATAACAACCGGTGAGGGCGGCCTTATTGTAACCGATGACCATCAAATCTACGACATGTGTCGCAGCCTGCGCAACCAAGGCCGGAATCCTTTGAACGAAGACTGGTTTGAGCACCAACAGCTTGGCTATAATTACCGCCTCAGCGATATCAACTGTGCCTTGGGCCTTTCTCAATTGAACCGCATTGAAGAAATGCTTAAAAGGCGCCAAACTATCGCGAATTATTATTGTGAAAGGCTCAAAAATCTATCTTTTATTACGCCGCCGTTTCAGGATTCCAATGTAGAGCTTGGGTGGTTCGTGTATGTTGTGCGACTGACAAAAAACTTTACACGAAAAGATCGGGACTTCATTATGCAGAAACTCCGGGAAAATGGAGTCTCGTGCAATAATTATTTTGCCCCCATACATCTGCAGCCTTTTTACCGTAAGCAGTTTGGATTCAAGCACGGGGATTTCCCGATTACGGAAGACATTGCCAGCAGGACCATCGCGCTGCCATTTTTCAATGCCATAACATATGAACAAATTGATTATGTTATTGATACACTAAAAAGCACTATTAAGAAACGCTAATGCGCTTACTGAAAAGCTCCCCCGCATACTTTCTCCTGCGATTATCTCGCGCGGCGGGCGAAGAGCACACACCGGTATTGTTCAAACAGGTGGTATCTGCAGTGAGCCCGGCACTACGATAACCTCCTCCTGTAAATCAAGGCCGAATTTTTCAAACACCCGTTTCCGGCCCATGCACATCAATTCCACAATATCGGCAGTTGTCGCCCCGCCCGTGTTTATAATCCAGTTAGCATGCTCACGGGCCACCATAGCCCCGCCTTGACGTACACCCCGCATGCCGACCTGTTCAAGATACCATCCGGCAGAATGCATGGGAGGCGGGGGATTTTTAAAAGTTGAGCCGAAGGTCCGAAAGCAACGCGGCTGCGCGGCATGCCGTTTATGCAACAATGAGCGCAACGCACCCTGTGTTTTTTCCGCTAAAACTGTTTCAGACGGCAGGCGAAAAACAGTCTCAAGAATAACCATTGAATGCAGCGTCAGGCAAGACGTGCGATAACCGAACGCAAGCTCATCTGCCTGCAAAGTTTTAATTTCACCTGTACGTGAATCAATCGCGACAGCGCGCAGAAAATCTTTTTCAATAGCCTGTTCACGGTCAATACCTGCATTCATACGCACAGCCCCGCCTACACTGCCCGGAATAACACCCATGTAAGTAAAACCCGCATAACCCTGCCGGGCAAGCGATAGCCCCAAAAGCATAAACGCAGCGCCCCCGCCCGCAGTGACCGTACCCGCGCGACGATCAATCACGATCCGGGTCAACTCTCCACCAAGCTTCAGCATGGCGCCCTGTAGCCCCCCATCCGGTGTTAATATATTCGAGCCTTTTCCAAGAACCATAAGAGGCCAGTCCCTGTCTCGGCACAACAGAATAGTATCGCGCACATCCTCAACCGTATGCGCAAACGCCAGCAAGGAAACAGATCCACCGGTACCAATTCGGGTGTGACGGCTCAGGGACTCATTAAACAATGCTCTATTGGATCTGCTCTGCATGATTCATCGACCTGTAAAGATGCTCATTTTTTCCTGGCTGTAATACGCCCTTGTTTATGTTAGAATAATTTATTTATTTGTAAAGATAAGAATTTCAAACATCCGCATACAGGAGCCTCCTGTGACCCAGAACCCATATACCGTTTTATTTACCAGTGCGGGACGGCGCGTCGCTTTAATCCGTCATTTTAAAAAAACTTTCCCCCTTTTAAACATGACCGGCCGTATTGTCGGGGTAGATGTATCGCCTGATGCCCCGGCACTGCATGAAGTTGATGCAGCACATCTGATCTGTCGCATTGATGAACCCGACTATATAGACAGCCTTGTTTCTCTCTGCGCTCAGGAGCAGGTGCGCCTGCTTTTCCCGTTAATTGACACCGACCTAATGAAACTCGCACAAAACCGGGATGATTTTGCACAGGCAGGCACCAACGCGGTTATCTGTGACTCTGAACTGATTGACGTGACCGTGAATAAGTATAAAACCCATGACTTTTTCAAAAACCTCGGCATTGATACTCCTCAAATATTTGAACTTGAAAATGATTTTAAGGATGATTATCGCTATCCGCTCCTTATGAAACCGCTTGACGGCAGCGCCAGCAAAGGTGTTTTTAAAATCAACAGCAAAAAAGAACTGTCTTTTTTCAGGGAGTATGTAACGCGACCAATACTACAGGAGTATGTTGCCGGAGAAGAATTTACCCTCGATATGCTGTATGACTTTCAGGGCACGCTGCGCTGCATTGTGCCGCGTCGCCGAATAGAAGTACGCTCCGGTGAAGTCAGCAAAAGCGTTATTGACATGGATCCGGCCGTGATGGAGGCGGGCTGGAACCTGGGCAATCAGTTACGCGGTGCTCGCGGCGTTATCAATGTACAGTGCATTCGTACGACTGAGGGCCGGGTGTCTTTTATTGAAATAAATCCTCGATTCGGCGGCGGCACCCCATTGTCCCTTCACGCCGGCGCCGATTTCCCACGCTGGCTCCTACAGATGGCCTGTGGTGATGACCCCGGTGACGTACGCGAAGCTTTTGAGCCGGACATGTATATGCTTCGTTTTGATGACGCTGTTTTTTTGCGAGGCTTACCGCAAATTAAAAAACTTTAAAACCAGAACTTGATTACCGTAAAATTTTTACCTACATACAAGGCCATCACAAATGAAAACAGATGCATCCCTGCAGGCGATTCGGGTTGTCGTGTTTGATCTGGATGACACGCTGTTTCCGGAGCGCCAGTACGTGCAAAGCGGATTCAGAGCGGTCAGCACTTTTTTACGCGAGCAGGGCCTTGTCGAACAGGATACTTTTCCTACTATGTGGCGCAGATTTATAGCTGGCGAGCGCTCTGAGGTATTTAACCGGGTGCTGGAAGAATACGAAATTAACCCGCAAAAAGATTTGATTGAAACACTTGTTACGGTCTATCGCACACATCATCCAGAGATCACACTATTCCCGGATGCTCGTACCGTGCTTGATTATTTTTACGAGCGCAAGCCTCTTGCGCTTATAAGCGACGGATATATGCAGACCCAAACCGCCAAAATATCCGCGCTTGAAATAAAGCACTATTTCAACCCTATTGTTTTAACGGATCAACTGGGCAGCGATTGCTGGAAGCCAAGCCAAGCAGGGTTTCAGCACGTCATGCAGACCCTGGGCGACGATCCGACCGGATACGTGTATATTGGCGATAATCCAATTAAAGATTTCGCGGCCCCACGCAGACTGGGTTGGAAATCCGTATACGTGAAGCGACCTCAAGGGGTGTATGCCGGGGAGATAGCGCCGAATGAGAGCTATGAAGCCGATTTCCTGGTAAGCGATTTGTATCAGGCAGCCAGGCTACTTGATCACGACTTTACAATACCGCAATAGCCTTTTCAATGCCTTGTATCAAAAATATAAAAACTGTTCCCGAATTTAAAAAGTCTGAGTCCGCCTATTGAGCGCGGCTATAAAAGGAAAGAAAGAAGATGCCTGATGTGATTCAGGACATCAATCCTGGGCGGCTATAGGCATGACGCCCTTCTTGATGCCGCCATTTTCAAACCTGCGCAGATCAAGGATGTTTTCCGGAACCATTTGACACATCCTCTCAAACAGGAGTTCATTAGGAGGATGCCTGCGGGAAATAAGTTGCTCGAGTTCTTGTATCTGAATTGTATAATGGAGATGGTTAAAATTGGTTTTATCCAAACGGCGGATTTTTTTATGCTCGGTCGGGAAAATATCCTCGCCCTCCCAGTATAGTTCCTCATGCAGTTTTTCACCCTCGCGCAACCCGATATAATTAATAACTATATCCTTTTCGGGTTTCAGGCCGCAAAGTTCAATCAAGCTTTTTGCCAGATCGGCAATCCTGGCGGGTTTGCCCATATCAAGCAGGAAAATTTCACCGCCATTACCAAGTGATCCCGCCAGCAGCACCAAATGCACGGCTTCCGGAATGGTCATTAAAAATCGAGTAGTCTCCGGATGGGTTACCGTCACCGGTCCGCCTTCTGCAATCTGTTTTTTAAAAAGCGGTATAACACTGCCACTGCTGCCAATCACATTACCGAAACGAACGGATATGAATTGGGTAGGTTTGTTGCTATGAACTTGCAACAATTTTTCAGTCATTCGTTTTGAGGTACCCATAACACTTGATGGATTAACGGCTTTATCTGTGGAAATGAAAACAAACTTAGGAATCTCGTACTGTACTGCCAGTTCGGAGATGATCTTTGTGCCGATCAGATTATTACGCAAGGCCTCGGCGGGCTCATTTTCCATAAGAGGTACATGCTTATATGCGGCAGCGTGGTAGATACTATCAGGCTTATAGGTCTCGAGCAGATAAGCAAATTTTTCCCGATTAAGGATATCACCGATTATTGAGAAAATTTTTAGGTTGGGATACTTTTTCCTGATTTCATGATCAATATAAAAAAGATGGCTTTCGTCACGTTCATACATAATCAGACAGCCGGGATTGAAACGTGCAACCTGCCGGCACAGCTCCGATCCAATTGAACCACCAGCTCCGGTAACGAAAATACATTTATTTTTAATTTCCTTTTCCAGGCGGCCCTTTTCGTTCTCAAATGAAACCTTTGGCCTGCCCAGCAGCTCATCCGGATTCACATCGCGCATACTGCTGATAAACGTTTGTCCGGAAATAACATTTGAAATGCCCGGCATGGTCCGGTAGGTAATCCCGGCATTTTCGCATATATCTAGAATTTTTTTAATCTGATAATGCGGCGCAGAGGGAACCGCGATCAGCACCTCGTCTACCTTAAATTTGCGTACCAGCACGGGTATGTCGCTGTGCGTGCCAAGCACCGAAAGATTTTTTATGCGAACTCCCTTTTTATTGATATCATCATCTATAAATCCGACCGGCACAAGATTAAGAACAGAGCTGCTCTTAATCTCTTTCAAGACGGTAACACCGGTATTACCGGCCCCCATGATAAGCACCCGCATAACCTTGCCCCTTGATCTATGATGTTCAATTTTTTGGCGCAGTATGCGGGAAACCATTCGTACTGCGCACAGGGACAGAAACATTAAAAGCGGATCAATGACCAATATAGAGCGGGGAAACCCCTTAAAACCAAAAATAAAAACTAAACAGGCAATAAAAAGCAAACTACTGAACACAACCGCATTGCCGATTTTTACAATATCCTCAAAATCAACATAGCGCCACCAACCACTGAACAAATCGATATAATAGAAAAAAATAAGGCGACAAACGATCAACAGCGGCACGGTTTTAAAAAAAGCATCCTGCCACAACCCTGTATTTCCAAAATCGAAACGCAGTAAGAACGCCAGGTAATATGCTGATGGAATCAGCAAGGTTTGCGTAGCAATTATTACTAAGCGCCGATAACGCAGCCCAAAATCATTCGTTATGGTTTCCGTTTTCATAGTATAATCTTTTATAAAGTGTATTGTTTATCATACAAAGCGTATCCGAAAAAGAACAAATTGTCAAACAGCTTATCTACTATAGATACCTTTGATAGACTCAAAAATTATAAATTTTATACTTTTATATTTTAGCCCCGCCCCCCACGCTTTGTGTACTGCACTCGATGGCAACGCACAAAGAACCCTTGAATGCTTTTTTTGCATACTCGTCACGGCTACCGGCTCCTGTCCTCAAGCACGGCAGTATCCTGCAACACCTGAATAAGTACACCGGTCAATCGCCGCAGATCCTGCGATTTGATCACATACGGCGGCATCAGGTAAACCAGACACCCGAAAGGACGAATCCACACGCCCTGCTCAACAAAGCGTTCTTGGATACGAGCCATATGTACGGGGTGCGTCAGCTCCACCACCCCGATAGCGCCCAGAACGCGCACGTCAACAACATGGGCAAGGTCGGCTGCAGGCGCCAGTTCCATCCTGAGCTGCTGCTCAATAGCACTAACATTTTTCTGCCAGGGACTTGCAAGGAGTTTTTCAATGCTCGCGCAGGCAATGCTGCATGCCAGCGGATTGGCCATAAATGTCGGTCCGTGCATAAAAAGGCCGGGGTCGCCGCTTGAAATACCAATTGCCACGCGCTCTGTTGTTATCGCGGCTGCCAGGCCCAGATAGCCTCCGGTCATAGCTTTACCAATACACATAATATCAGGAGCAATGCCGGCATGCTCGCAAGCAAACATGCGGCCGGTGCGCCCAAACCCGGTGGCAATTTCATCCAGAATCAGCAACACGTCAAAGCGTTCACACAGTTCGCGCACAGCCTTGAGGTAATCAGCCGAATAGAAATACATGCCCCCGGCGCCTTGCACGATCGGCTCCATGATAACCGCAGCAATTGTATGCTGATTGCGAGCGAGTAGCTCTTCAAACAGCTCCAAATCTTCAGAGCAGCAGGGCTCTCCGAACCGGCACGCGGGGCGCGGTGCAAAATGACAATCGGGCAGCACCCCTGCAAACAGGCTGTGCATGCCGGCGACAGGATCACAGACCGCCATGGCATGAAAAGTATCGCCGTGATAACCACCGCGAATGGTAAGAAACTGTTTGCGCTCGGGGCGACCAGTTGCATGCCAAAACTGAATTGCCATTTTCAAGGCAACCTCAACCGACACCGAACCGGAATCACAGAAGAAAATCTTATCCAGCCCCCCGGGCAGCAACCCCAACAGTTTCTCGGTCAGGGATATAGCTGGCTGATGGGTAAGCCCGCCGAACATAACGTGTGCCATACGCTCCAGCTGGACTGTGGCGGCATTGTTCAGTTCTGGAACATTATATCCATGAATACAGGACCACCAGGATGACATACCGTCAATAAGCTCACGTCCGTCCTGCAAGGTAATACGCACACCCGAGGCTGAGGCAACCGGGTACACCGGCAAAGGGGAACTCATTGACGTGTAGGGATGCCACAGGTGTTCGCGGTCAATACCGGCTCTATCAGCAATACTGCGTTTAGACATTATAAAAATACTCGCTAAAAAATTATTTTATCAGCTGCACTGACCGTTTCGACACCAGTGGCTAAACTACGCTGCCCCTCTGGAGCAATAGTATCAAGATTGTGCAGCCTTCCCCGATTTTGTAACACCAATAAGCACAACAATACAACATACCAACACTAGCGATACCCCTCCCAGCAGTTGATATACATTTTCAAGGCCACCGTTTTTCTGAACATACTCTATAAGCTTAACCACAAACGCACCCGCACCAAACGTAAGCGCGAATTTCATCCCGAACGCAGAGTGCCGAAAACGAGCGGATGTATACTTTGCGACAAGTGTATTTTCTATCGGCTGCGTGCCGAGCAAAAAGAAAAAATACACACTGCCCAACAGCACAAGCGGCAGATCAAAGGCATGGGCCATACCAAAAACTACAGGAATCGTTATTGCATGGAAAAGCAGGTAGGCCAACCGCAAATCAAAGCGCTCGGCCAAAAATCCACCAAAATATTGCCCCAGTATTGTCGGCAGCAAGATACAACCGGCAATAATGGTTGCCGCCAGATTTGCAGTGAGCCGCTCATCCACAAAGGAACGCGCCAACAGCAGCAGACCCGAAGTTTTCAGTTCCAGACAGGCCGGCAGGATAACAGTTGACCCGCGATAGGCTATGCCGGCAAGCATCATAATCACCAGCAAAACAGCAAATGCAACCGGGCGGGCCTGACCTGCCGGCGCTGGCACCTCATCATCATGGTTCTGCCGTGAGGGCTCCGCAAAAACAACCATCAGCACAACACCAAGAGCATTGGCAAGCGCAAGAAGTATAAAGGCCCCCCTGATACCCCAGAACCACACCGCAAGTCCGGCCAGTAAAGGAGCCATTGCAATACCCATACTGCCAAATATACCGTTAAGAGCCAACCCGCGGCTTATGCGTCGCATTTCCTTGCTGATCCACCCCAGGGCCACCGGGTGATAAATGCCGGAAAATAATCCCAAAGCGGCCAGAGCCAACGGCAGCAAAACCGGGTCCCGGCAAAAAACTGCGGATAAACATGCCGAGGCAGCTGAACCGATATAAAAAAGCAGCATCAGGGGACGCGCACCAAGACGGTCGGCCAGCCCCCCCCACAACAGCGCGGAAACACCAAAGAGCAGATACATCCAAAACGACATGCCGATGACCTGCGCCATGTCCATCTCAAACCCCGTTGCCAGCGGCAAAACAAGCGCGGGAAAAACAAGCATATTAAAATGGGTCATGAAATGCGCGTAGCAAGTTTGAAACAATATATGGCGCTCCCGGCTATTCATGGCCTCGCCTCCACAATTGTTATACGGGAATTACTCTCACACAGCTCAAGTGCCCTGCAGTTCATGTCTATTTTCGAACGGTTGAACATGCCGAGCCTAAAGATACTGATGCTGGTTTGTCCAAGCTTGACGACACGCATACTCTTTGATTCTCTCTAAAAAAAATGTGCTCGTATGCCCTAACAGGCTGTTCAAAAATAGCTAAATGCAAGCCACGCGCGGTCCGTGACACCTGCTTGCAGGACATCATGAGGAATAAATCTCACTTTTCCGTACGCCGGCGTAGCGCACCGCAGCAAATGAACGTTTTTCAAAAACCTTCACTACAAGAATACCATAAAGAACCGCTCAATCTCAAAAAGAAGTTATTCCGAACACGATTTTGATTCCCACGAAACGCACGACTTTGGTTTTGCTTGACACATATCAGGGCCCTGCTTATACTCTCATGGTCTTAGCAGCGAAGCTTGTAGAAAATTTACGCACCCGCAAGGAGAACGCATGATTAACACGGTTACCGGCCCAATTTCAGCTGACGAGCTTGGGCGCACGCTTATGCATGAGCACGTGTTTGTAGAGTACGGCACAGCCATGCAGGACAACCGCCCGCTTGGTGCCGCGCGCCCTCAAATCCTTGCAACCTGCCTGGATTTCGCACATCAGGTCAAGTCCTGCGGTGTTGCAACCGTGGTTGACCCCACCACGACCGATCTGGGCCGCAACATTCCCCTGCTGGTAGCACTCGCTGAACAGGCCGATTTGCAAATCGTGTGCTGCACCGGAATTTACAGCACATCGACATACCAGAGCCTGCGCCTCCAACTGGGTGGAGGCCCTGACGCAATTGCCGATCTGTTTATTAAAGAATTGACCGAAGGGATTGGCGATAGCGGCGTAAAAGCAGGCATAATCAAACTGGTGAGCGGCCATGAAATTGATGATGATGACCATGAACTGCTCACCTGCTGCGCCAAGGCTTCGGTTGCTACCGGAGCACCTATTATTACGCATACCGAAGGTGTTCTGGGACTGGAACAGCAGAAAATTTTACATGCGGCCGGCGTACCGCTTGAAAAAATCATCGTGGGCCACAGCTGCATTTCAACCAACTTCAGCTATCATCAGCAAATTACGCAGGCCGGTTCATATATCGGATTTGACCGTTTCGGCATGGAAGGCAGCATGCCGGATGAAGTGCGCGTTGAATCTTTGAAAAAACTCATTGATGCCGGCTTTCTCGACAAATTGATCGTTTCACACGATTCTGTCTGGTACTGGGTAAACGGTCCAGCAATTGGACAAGGCCCTTATAAAAACTGGAAGCCGACCAATTTCTTCGAGCGAGTCATGCCCATGCTTACGTACGACGGCGTGAGTGAATCCCAGATTGAAACCATGCTGACTGATAACCCGCGCAGATTTTTCAGCTGAACAAATTCAGCGCCCGGCACACTCACCAGCCGCGCAGCGATCATCACGGCAATCCACTCATTCAGGAAGTCCTCAATGGAATTTATCGCAGACCTGCATATTCACTCATCCTACTCACGGGCAACCAGCAAACACATGAACCTTGAAACCCTGTATGTGTGGGCCCAGCTCAAAGGCATTGCGGTTATCAGTACCGGTGACTTCACCCACCCGCGCTGGTACGCGCAGCTGCACGAAAAACTTGAACCGGCTGAGCCGGGTCTCTATCGACTCAAGGACATTTATGCGCGCGAAGCCGACGAGCAGGTACCGGAGAGCTGCCGGGCGCCGGTACGCTTTTTGCTTTGCGTTGAAATCAGTACCATTTACAAAAAAAACGACCGTACCCGTAAGGTTCACAGTCTGGTGCTGGCCCCGGATCTTCTTGCTGCCAGCCGCTTAAACGCGGCCCTGCAGGAAATAGGCAATATCGCCTCGGACGGTCGCCCAATTCTGGGACTTGACTGCAAGCGTCTGCTTGAACTAACCCTGGATGCTGACAGCGACAATGTACTTATCCCGGCCCATATCTGGACCCCGCATTTTTCCGTGCTCGGTTCTGCCAGCGGCTTTGACAGCATTGAAGAATGCTTTGAAGAACTCACCCCACAAATTTTCGCGCTTGAAACCGGCTTGTCTTCCGATCCGCCTATGAACTGGCGCATCTCCATGCTGGACCGTTTTGTGCTTGTTTCAAATTCAGACGCGCACTCACCCGCCAAGCTCGGACGCGAAGCAAACATTTTTACCTGCAAACAAGATTATTACAGCATGATGCAGGCTTTACGCACAAAAGACCCGGCCGGATTCAAGGGTACGATTGAATTTTTCCCCGAGGAGGGTAAGTACCATCTGGACGGCCACCGGGCCTGCAAGCAATGCTTAACCCCTGAGCAGACCCGAGCCGCCGGGGGGCGCTGTCCGGAATGTGGTGCAAAGGTAACCATCGGCGTTATGCACCGCGTAAATGAACTTTCCGACCGCAGTGAAGGAAAACATCCTCAGGGCATTTTTCCCTTTGAATCCCAGATACCACTCGTAGAAATCCTTTCTGAAATCATCGGCTTTGGCCCCAACAGCAAAAAAGTACAAAATGCCTATATGGGCCTGCTGAAAGAGCTGGGCAATGAATTTAAAATTCTACGGCACTGCAGCCCGGCTGAACTCAACCAGGCGGGACCACCCCTTTTGGCCGAAGCGATTACCCGGCTTCGGGCAGGAAAGGTCGCCATGCAACCGGGCTATGATGGTGTATTCGGCACCATAACGGTTTTTAATCCGGCTGAAAGGGCAGCCGGTCAGCCTTCTCTATAATAAACGACTTTCCACCGAGGCGCAGGCTACGCACCCCTGTGTTAAAAAATCAGGAGCAGATAATGACATTGCACGGCTTTGAAGTAATTAAACAGGAACAGATTCCCGAGCTCAATACTGACGGTGTTTTGTACCGCCATGTGAAATCCGGCGCTGAGATGCTGTCGCTCAGCAATACCGACTCTAACAAGGTTTTCGGCATAACATTTCGCACGCCCTCTCCTGACTCAACCGGTATTGCGCACATTCTTGAACATTCGGTCCTGTGCGGATCGGCAAAATACCCGCTCAAAGAGCCTTTTATCGAACTAATAAAGGGCTCGCTGCAAACCTTTCTTAATGCATTCACCTACCCGGACAGAACCTGCTATCCGGTTGCCAGCCAAAACGTGACGGATCTGTACAACCTGATTGATGTGTATCTGGATGCCGTCTTTTTTCCGCGGATTACTGCCGATGTTTTTGAGCAAGAGGGCTGGCACTATGAACTTGAAGCTCCCGGTGGCGACCTTTCCTGCAAGGGCGTTGTGTTTAACGAAATGAAGGGTGCCTACTCGTCTCCCGACAGCCTGCTTGACCGGCTCGGCCTGCAGTCACTGTTCCCGGACACCTCCTACGGACTTGATTCGGGCGGCGACCCAATCAAAATTCCGGATCTGAGTTTTACACAATTTGTCGAATTCCACCGAAACTACTATCAGCCCGGCAACTGCCGTATTTATTTTTACGGCGACGATGACCCTGAGGCACGCCTGCGCTTTATGGGCTCATACCTGGACCAATTTGATGCCCGCCGTCCAGATTCACACGTCAGACTACAGCCGCACTGGTCGAAACCACGCACGGTGCATGCACACTATCCCGGCGAAGGTACACGCAAGGGAATGCTGACCATGAACTGGCTTCTGGGAGATGTCTTGAATGCGGAAGACAACCTTGCCCTGTGTGTGCTTGACTACGCGCTACTGGGCATGCCAGGTTCGCCCCTGCGAAAAGCCCTGATTGAATCCGGACTGGGCGATGGCCTGACCGGAGGCGGCCTTGAAAACGAGCTCCGCCAGATGTTTTTTTCAACCGGACTCAAAGGTATTGATCTACAGGATGCTCCCCGCATTGAAGAGGTCATCATAAAAACTCTGGAAACCCTCAGCCGCGACGGTTTTGATGAACGCACACTGACAGCAGCGCTCAACACCATTGAATTCCAGCTCAGAGAAAACAACACCGGCAGTTTCCCACGCGGCCTGAGCCTGATGCTAAGGGCTTTGAGCGTCTGGCTGTATGACGGAGACCCGTTCAGCATGCTTGGCTTCGAAGAAATTCTCCAGCGAGTCCGCAAACGATTTAAAACAGATGCCGCTTATGCGCAAAGCCTAGTGCAATCATGTTTTCTTCAAAACAGTCACCGGGTGAGCGTGATCATGGAGCCTGATCCGGGCATGGCCCAACGCCTGCAGGAACAGGAACGTGAACATTTGCAGACGGTGGCTGCGTCGCTCAGCGAACAGGACCGCAGCAAGCTTTCCGAGCGTACGCATGAGCTCAGAGCCCTGCAGCAGGCACCGGATACGCCCGAAGCCCTGGCCACGCTGCCACGGTTGCGGCTTGAGGACCTACCGCGCGAAAACCGGATAATCCCCTGCAAACACGTGCGCGTTGCCAACGCGCCCGTGTTGCGGCACGATCTTTTTACCAATGGCATCCTGTACTGCGATATCGGATTGAACCTGCATCTTCTGCCACAACAGTACCTGCCTTTCGTAGCTCTTTTCAGCCGGGCCCTGCTTGAAACCGGAGCCGGCCCTGATGATTTCGTAGCGCTTTCACAGCGCATCAGCACGCAGACCGGGGGTGTTCGCCCGGCAACGTTCACCTCATCCGTACACCAAAGCCAAGCCGGTGCGGCCTGGCTGTTCTTGCGCGCAAAAGCGCTTGCAACCCGTAGTTCCGATCTCTTTTCCATCCTGACTGATGTGCTCACCAGCGCACATTTTGATCAGCAATCGCGCATTAAACAAATTATACTTGAAGAAAAGGCCGCGTTTGAACAACGCCTGATACCTGGCGGCCACAGCCTGGTAGCTTCACGCTTGCGTGCACATTTCAGCGAGGCAGATTGGGCTACAGAACAGATGGGTGGCATAAGCTATTACCGCTTCCTGCTCGATCTTGAAAAACGATTTGACAGCAGCTGGGGCGATATCCTTAAAACACTTGAACACATGCGTGCCCTGCTGCTAAACCGCGAGCACATGATCGTTAATATCACGGTTGATCAAAGCGCCTGGCCCGGCGTGCAGAATCAGCTTAACGGCTTTCTTGAAAAGTTTTCTCGGCATAGCACGCAGACTTCAAACTGGCAACCCGTAAACGCCCAACAATCCGAGGCCCTGCTGGCTCCGAGCCAGGTCAATTTCGTAGGCAAAGCCTTTAATCTCTACGAGGCAGGGTATCAATATCACGGATCAATCAATGTCATCACCGGGCTTATGCGGACAATGTACCTGTGGGAAAAAGTGCGGGTGCAGGGCGGGGCGTACGGCGCTTTTTGCGGTTTTGACCGTTTGAGCGGAGCGTTCTGGTTCGGCTCCTACCGCGATCCAAACCTGCTGGACACGCTCAAAGTCTTTGATCACACCATTGACTGGCTTACAAACATATCTATTGACGAGCAGGAACTTGCGCGCAGTATTATCGGAACCATCGGAGAATTTGACAACTACATGCTGCCGGACATACAGGGCTATGTATCCCTGCAACGACACCTGATCGGCATAACCGACGACATGCGCGCTCGCACACGCTCCGAAGTGTTTGCAACCGACCTGGAAAACCTGCGCTTAACTGCGCAGGCATTTGCAGCCCTGCCGGAATCACCTCTGGTGAAGGCTCTGGCAGGCCCGGATGCTGTTGCCGCTGCCCAGGCCGGGCACGATGATTTTCTCACACTCGTTCAGGTGCTCGATTAGCAGCAATGAATCGCTCAGTCGCGGAGCATATACCATGCAAGCTGAAAAAACGGTCGCCATAAAAAAAATATCCGACTATGATTACCCCGGCATCAAGCAGACGCTTGATGAAATTATCTCCGGCCTGCCGGGCGGGTGGCAGGCAATTGTTCCCGCGGGCGCCAGTGTTCTGATTAAGCCTAATTTCTTAAAACCAGCCCCTTCCGAGGCGGCGGTTAGCCCACACCCGGCTGTTATGCGTGCCGTGGTGGAGGCATGTCTTTCTGCCGGCGCCGGCAAAATCGTTATTGGAGATTCACCCGAATTCGGCACTGCCAGCAAGGTCGCCGAGGCCTGCGGCATCATGCAGGTTGCCCGCGACTACGGCATTGAGGTCATAGACTTCAGCGAAAGCGTGACCGTCGAGGCGCCGCCGGGTTTTATCCACCACAGGTTCGAAGTTGCACGCGAAGCAGCAGAAGCTGACGTTATTATCAATCTGCCAAAATTTAAAACACATGCCATGATGGTACTGACCCTGGCCGTAAAAAACCTTTACGGGGTTATTGTGGGACGGCAAAAAGCACGCTGGCACTATCAATCCGGCCGTGCACACAATCACTTTGCGCGCTTCCTGCTGGAACTGGCCTATACCCTAAAACCCTCTGTTTCGATTCTGGATGCGGTTGTCGGCATGCAGGGCAACGGACCGAGCAGCGGAGAACCGCGCCGCCTCGGATATCTGGCTGCCTCTAAAGATATGGTCAGCCTAGATACCATTGCTGCGCACCTGGCCGGGGTTGCCCCGCAGCAGGTCTACACACTGGCCGAAGCCAGACACATGGGCTTCACAATAGATCCTGAAACAATTACCTGCATCGGCGATCCTCTTGACGGCCTGCAAATTAATGATCTTGTGCCGGCCAGACAAATGTCAGTAGAAGGGCCTGCCTTTTTGCAGCCGCTTTCCTGGCTGCTGAACCGCTTCGTGACGACACGGCCTCAGGTTAATGCAAGTCTATGCTGCCGCTGCGGCGTCTGTCTCGAAGCCTGCCCCGCACAGTGCATGTCCCTGCCGAACAGCGGCCCGGTCACGATTGACACACAGGCCTGCATTCGTTGTTTCTGCTGTCAGGAGCTTTGCCCTGAAGGGGCCCTGCATGCCCATGACGCTTTTGGTGTACACCTGCTGCGACGTCTGGGACTGGAGGGATAAAAAATTTGGCCTACAAAGGCTATCAGGTCAAAACTTATTTGAGGTAAAATCTTTCAAAAAAGAGGAATGCTATGAAAATAATTGTTGACCCGAACAAATGTTGTGGTTCGCTTGAATGTATCAAAACCTGCCCCCAAAAAGCCATAGCCCTGGTAAACGGCAAGGCAGTCATAGATCCTGCAAAATGCGACGGCGACGGCATCTGCATACCAGCCTGCCCCAACGGCGCAATTCAGCCGACGGATTAAGGATTTTCCAATCATGTCGCTTTTCTGACGACCCTTTAAAAAAATGGGGTGCCTGGTCGGCTGACAGTCATTGATGCTACGATGAATTAAAGCAGTGGACATGTCTCCTGAATGTCCACCGCTTTTTTATCAACTGGGAATGGTTGCTTTATAAAATTTTTATCCTATATTTACAGGTAAGAGCTAATTACCATTTACGCATAACGTGTTTCTTTGCTTTTGGCAATGTAAGCACAAAAAGACGGGGTGACTGCATTGAAAATGCATACCTTTGAATGCAATGACTGCGGGGAAAAATACCAACTTATGGAAGGGGAACACACACTTTCGCCCTGTTGCGGCAAGCACCTGAACAAGCTGGAGGATTTGCCTCTGTGCCTGGCAACCGATACTCCCGAACAGAGTCGTAGTGACGATCTGGGCGGACCGTATGATGATGGTCGTTGCGGATAAATCTCTACGAAAAATCTATCTGCCCAAATTCCCAGAAGCATCCTTACGTAGCACAGACTCAATCTATCATTCTATATACCCCAGCCCCTTAAGAGCATTGAGTGTATTTTTGTCAATCTCCCCTGCCGCAGAAATTGCTCCGGGCGTAGGAAGTTTTGCCAGATACCGGTTCAAAGCGGACACCATATTCTTCGTACGATTCGGGTCCCGAGTTAGAAGGTTTTTTTCTTCTCGGGGATCGCTCTTTAAATTAAACAGTAAGGAGTTTCCCTTACTGTTCCATAAAAGCTTAAAGTCTCCTTCAAAAAAAGCACGCCAGTGGCCATCCCGGCTTAAAACCTCCAGTGGGTAGGCCTCTGCCAACAGCGGGTGTCCGATTTGAGGCGGAACCCCTGCCTGAATACCGGCTGGCAGCGGCAGGCCCAAACGCGTTAAAATCATAGCCATAATATCATTCAACTGAACAGGCATATCCGTTCGATCTGCGACTGTTTCCGTACCCGGATATTTAACAATCAGCGGAACATGAATTTCCTCCTGAAAAAGAGAATGACCATGTCCATGCTTACCATGTTCGCCAAACAGTTCCCCGTGATCTGCAGTAACAACAATCATAGTGTTTTCATAGAGCTTATCCCTTTTAAGGCTGGCAACAAGAGTGCCGAGATAATGATCCATATACAATATCTCGGCATCATACAACGCCACACGCTCCTTAAGCGTCTTTTCCCTGCCTTGCAAATTCGTATTTTCAGGAAGAAACTTTTTAGCAAACGATAAAGGGGGGCGGTACGGACTATGGGGATCAAAATAATTCAGGAAAAGAAAAAATTTATTGCGCTCCTTCTCCTTAATCCATTTCAAAGCACTGGCATTGATCTGCGGAGCCAACCGACCGTTGACAGAACTAATTTCACTGTCATCATAATAATCAAAACCCTTATTCAGGCCAAAAACCTTTTTCATCCAGGGACCACCGACCACTGCTCCGGTTAAATATCCTGCCTGACTAAGTATTTCAGCCAGCGTTATTTCATCCCGGGCCAACCCCCGTGCACGATATCTCTGCCAGGCTTTAGGCCCGCGTATAGCATCCGTTAAAAATAACGGCCCGTCCGGATCGTACTGGGCACCGTGGCTTGTCGTAAATTTTCCTGTAAATAACGATGCATGTGAAGGCAGGGTCCAACTGGCAGGGGCTACGGCATTTGTATACACCACTGAATCTTCGGCCAGCGTATCAATATTTGGAGAAGTCCTTCGATGATAGCCATAGCAGCTTAAATGGTCGGCCCGCGTTGTATCCAGTGTAATAAGAATGATATTGGGATATTTATTCTTCCCACACCCGGCAACCCAAAGACTGGGCAGCAGACCGGTAAGCAATCCGCCGTACATACCGTATTTCAAAAATTTACGGCGAGTTACTCCGCTAAGTTTATTGTGCTTCATAGTTATTCTTTTCCTAAAAATTGCGCGTACAATCAAAGGGTCTGCTTGAACAGATCCGTACAAATCAATAAAGTGCGAATTTTTACCAGTTGTTAATAATCACGCTCAAGCGAGCGCAACAGCTGATAGAAATCCCCGCTCGTGTCGATACTGCGATTACGCACACTCAGGGTTGCAGGGTCAACCAACTCGCTAAAAGGAATTCCATCTATTTCCAGATTATCACGTACCGTGACCATTTCTCCGAATCGTCCTTGTGCCAAAAGGCGATAGGCCCCCACCCCGAGCTGTGAAGTTAACAGTGCATCATACAGGGATGGTGCAAGCTGCCGGGTTTCATAGCCCACGATCTGGGATTTGAAGCTCTTTTCCCTTCCGGTTGCATCTGCATAGCGCGTTTCAAGTTCCCGCGATATCCGATCGCCGATTTTCGCTTCGGCCAAGCGCATATTACCGAAACGGTCGCGGTCAATCCCCTGTTTTTCCTTCTCCGGCAACAGGTCGGCAAGGCCTTCGGAAATGCAGAATACGCCGTACGGTTTGTCCTTCTCTTCGCGCCGCAGCACAAGCTGCAGCAAACTATCGGATAGTTCTTCCAGGCTAAAGGGCCTGTTTTCATACTCTTCCGGTATAACTGCCCGGGTGCCGCGGGCATAAATACTTGCAGCGGCTGTATACCAGCCAGCCTTACGGCCCATCAATTCAATAACATGATAACAATTGGTGGCCTTGGCATCATCGTAGAGCCCGCGCACAATCCGCCCGGCAGCCTCGGCTGCGGTGAAATAGCCGAATGTCCAGGGAATGCCGTAATAATCATTATCAATTGTTTTGGGCACATGCACAATTGCGCTTTCAAAAACCGCGTCAGGATTTTCCTGCAAGTGCCGACATGCGATTGTATGAATAAAATTAGCGGTTTTCAGAGTATCGTCACCGCCGATTGAAATCAGCGCGCCGATACGCATGTATTCAAATATATCCAAAATCCGGTTAATAGCTTTTGTTTTTCGGGGATCATTCAAATCATCAGGCGTGGCAATCTCTTTTGCAGGATTAGCGCGGGCTGTTTTAACGATAAGCGTGTTCGAATCGACCCCATGCGACATTACCTCCTCATCAATTTCAATAAAATGCTGCTTGGGGCGTAAATCCTGCGGGGGCAATTGCTGTATAAATTCATATCCATTAATAAAGCCAATAACCGGTATAGCACGGTCAATAAACTGCTTGGCTGCCCCGGCAATCACGCGGTTGCCGCCTGGAGCCGGGCCGCCGGCATGAACGATGGCAACTTTAAGCTCAAGTTTTTTCATCCGCGCCAGAAAAGGTGTTACCTGCTCAGAGGTTATCGCGTGCGTCATATAAATACTCCTTCTTTGAAAGAGATATACCTACCCCGCAAGATAAATCCAGCGCTGTATACCTTTCTAAAGCTTAGTTTCTTTTTATATCGAAAACAAGACCAAAAATAACATGCCGGAAATAATAGGGCCTTGACACAAGACTTTTGCCCTGCTGCAGTCGAATTGTGTCCTTTAAATTATCGGCATAAAAACCACCCGTTACAGAATTCTCTTGACAGGTTTTTTTGCCCTCATATTATTATGGTACTATGTCTTATTGCCTGCCTTACACTACGGCGCTGTAATCCACGGCAAGACCCATAAACACGCTTGATTTTTGAACAGGACCTACTATGTCTTTTATTAACCACAATGAAATTCAATCCGCACTTGACCAGCCAACACCCGGGCCTGACCTGGTGCGGGACATCCTTGCCCGGGCTGCCGAGCTCCAGGGGTTGCCCCCCGACCAGGTGGCGCTGCTAACCCGTATAACCGATCCAGACCTACTTGGGGAAATCTTTGCAGCTGCCCGCGAAGTTAAAGAAACCATTTACGGACGTCGACTGGTTCTTTTCGCTCCGCTCTATATTTCAAACCGCTGTCAAAACGAATGTCTCTACTGCGGCTTTCGCTGCGGCAACACCGATATGCAGCGCATGAGCCTTTCGCAGGAACAGATCGCCGATGAGGTTCGCTGTCTGACAAGCAGCGGTCACAAACGGCTGCTGCTTGTGGCGGGTGAGCAGGAGGGCCAAGATGCGCTGCGCTCTGTGCTTGATTCCATCGAAACAATCTATGCCTGCCGCGATGAGGGCCGCGAAATCAGACGAGTGAATATCAACATTGCCCCGCTTGAAACGGATGGTTTCCGCCGGCTTGCTAAAAGCCGTATCGGAACCTATCAGCTTTTCCAAGAAACCTATCACCCGAAAACCTACGCACGCATGCATCCGAGTGGTCCGAAAGCCGATTACCAAGGCCGGCTGATGACCATGCACCGCGCCATGCAGGCCGGAATCAATGATGTCGGCATCGGCGTTCTCTTCGGCCTACATGACTGGCGTTATGAACTGCTGGCCCTGATGCAGCACGCACACGAACTGGAAACGGCATTCGGAGCGGGCCCGCACACAATCAGTGTTCCGCGTCTTGAGCCCGCTTCCGGCTCAGCACTTGCAGCCCGGCCGCCGGCCAGCGTCAGTGATGAAGATTTTTTAAAACTCATCACAATACTGCGGCTGGCTGTGCCGTATACCGGCATTATCCTGTCAACACGCGAAACACCAAAGGTACGTCGCGCGGCCTTTGCCCTGGGGGTTTCCCAGATATCCGCCGGCAGCCGCACAACGCCCGGCGGATATGGTCATAAAGACACGGAGAACAACGGTCAGTTCAGTCTTGGCGATCATCGCAGCCTTGATGAAGTCATCCGGGACATAGCCCAGCTAGGCTACATCCCTTCATTTTGCACTGCCTGCTACCGCCTTGGCCGCACCGGCAATGATTTCATGGACTTGGCCCGGCCCGGTGCGATTAAGGCCCACTGTGACCCAAACGCGGTTGCAACGTTTCAAGAATATCTTGACCACTTTGCTTCGGAGGAGACCCGTCGGGTCGGCCTGAACCTCATTGAAACCCGCCTTCAGGCAATGAGCCCGCCAGTGCGCCAGACTACAGAAGGGCTGCTTGCACGAATGAAAGCAGGTGAAAACGATGTATATTGCTAAAAAGCTGAGCAGGTGCCCATGAACCAGACCACACCCAAAGGCATGCGTCTTCATATCGGAATTTTTGGCCGGCGCAACGTGGGCAAATCCAGCATTTTAAACGCGCTCTGTGGTCAACAAATTTCTATTGTGTCGCAGCACGCCGGTACGACCACAGACCCGGTAGAAAAACCCATGGAACTGCTGTCGCTAGGGCCGGTTGTTTTTATCGATACGGCAGGCATTGATGACTGTGGCACTCTGGGCACGCTAAGAAATAAAAAAACCCACTCCTGTCTTGATCGGGTTGACCTGGCAATGATCATAACCTGCGACGAAACCTGGGACACATTTGAGCAGGATCTGGCATCCGAGCTGCAAACACGCGCCATCCCCATTATTGCCGTGCATAACAAACAGGATCAGCACAGCGCATCTGAACGCTTTAGCGAGCTGTTGGGCACAATTCCCTTTGTTTTAACCAGCGCGCTTCAGAAGCACGGTATTGATGCTCTGCGCGCCGCCCTGATCGAGTACGCTCCAGAAGCTTCATTAGATACCGCCTGCCTTGCTGCTGACCTGCTCGGCCCCGGCGAAGTAGCCTTGTTGGTAGTACCAATTGATCAAGAAGCACCGAAAGGACGTTTAATCCTGCCGCAGGTGCAAACCCTGCGCGACCTGCTCGACAACGGTCGCTGCGCCATGGTTGTTCGTGAAAAGGAGCTTGCACAGGCCCTAAAGCTCCTGCAAAAACCACCGGCCCTGATTATCACTGATTCACAGGTATTCGAGCAGGTTGCGGCCCTAAGCCCTCCGCAAAGCCTGCTCACAGGATTTTCCATTCTGCAGGCCAGAAGCAAAGCGGATCTTGCGACTCTGGCGCTGGGCACACGGGCTATCGATCAACTGCGTGAAGGCGACCGGGTACTGATTGCCGAATCCTGCACACACCATCCAATTGAAGATGATATTGGCCGGGTTAAAATACCCCGCTGGCTGGAGCGCTATGTCGGCGCGCCCTTACATATCAACACGATTGCCGGGCATGATTTTCCCGATGATCTTGAAAAATATAGCCTGGTGATCCACTGCGGTGCATGTATGCACACAAGGCGTACCGTGCTGCAACGGCTTGAAAAATGCAGGCTGGCCGGCGTGCCAATAACCAACTACGGCCTGGCCATTGCCAAATGCCTGGGCATGCTCGAGCGAGCCCTGGGCCCGTTTCCCGAAGCGTTGGAGCTCTATCGTGACGGATGACTTCACCCAGGCAGATCTTCCGGGCTGGCTGCGCTGCAATGATCCGAACAAACTTGAGAAACTCTGGGAATTGGCTGACCGGGAACGCGAGCGCCGGGTTGGGAATTGGGTACATCTGCGCGGCCTGGTTGAAATCTCAAATCATTGCATCCGATCCTGCCACTATTGCGGCATCAACACCGCCAACAGCGCGCTGAAACGCTATCGCATGCAACACGATGAAATCCTGGCGTGCGCCAGGCAGGCAGTTGACTTCGGGTACGGCACGCTCGTAATGCAGGCGGGTGAGGATCCCGACCTTGATGCACAGTGGGTAGCTGATCTGATTCGTGCAATTAAGCGCTTAACCCCACTTGCCGTAACGCTCAGCCTGGGTGAACGCACCCCCGCAGAGCTTAAGCTATGGCGTGCAAACGGGGCAGATCGTTACCTCCTGCGTTTTGAAACCTCTGATCGCGAACTGTACACAAGCATTCATCCGCCCCGCAATAATCAAACCGTCAGCGACCGGATTGCGCTGCTGCGTATCATCCAATCACTTGGCTATGAAACCGGCAGCGGTATCATGGTTGGTATCCCGGGACAAACCTGCCAAAGTGTTGTCCGCGATCTGCTGCTTTTCCATGAGCTGGATCTGGACATGGTCGGCATCGGCCCCTATCTTGCACATCCGGCAAGCCGCATTACGCGTAACGGCTGTCCTGATGCAGATATAGAACAGGTTCCCGCAACCGAACAAATGACCTGCATTGTAATCGCGCTCACGCGTCTTATGTGTCCTGAGGCCAATATTCCCAGCACGTCCGCACTGGCTACCATCAACAGCACGCAGGGGCATTCACACGGGCTCACGCGCGGAGCCAATGTATGCATGCCCTGCCTGACCCCCGTTCAATACCGCGGTCTGTATGAAATTTACCCGGATAAAGCCGGCAGCAAAACCACACCCGGGGGCTCCCACCGCACTGTGCTTGAAACCCTTGCCACCCTGAACCGCCCTCCCGGTCTTGGCCCGGGCAACCGCTCCCGCACATAAATGCATTTTTTCCTCAGAACATTTTACAAAAAATTACAGCCGCCAGCAGAATGCCGCAGGCAGGTGCAACCGCGCAGTTCGAGCGACGTATTCCTAAATATAGGTGGTGCGATACACGGATCACCCAAACCGTACGCCTGTGCCAAAAATACCCTATAGTTCCAATCCGGTAATTTTTTACAGACTATTCAAAAAGGTTCAGATGCTAGGCGCGCAAAGTCATGAGAAATGAGGCATACTTTCTCGTACGCCGGCGTAACGCACCGCAAAAGATGGGCTTTTTTCAACTGCCTACGCGGTGCTTTCTGGCTAGCGATCAGATGACCCGTCCAACACCTCCCGGATCCTGACTGCAAGCTCTTCAAAAGCAAATGGTTTCTGAATTAAATTTGTGCCAGGTTCAAGCACACCTCCATGAACAATGGCCGTATCCATATAACCAGACATGAACAGGCATTTTATTTCGGGATCACTACTGCATATGGTCTTCGCCAGGTCCGGACCATTCATTCCGGGCATGACAACGTCAGTCAAAAGCAGCTCAATGCGGCCGGCGTTCTCCCTAGCCAGCCGAATGCATTCCTCCGGTGTGGCAGCTGCCAGCACCATGTATCCCAGCGTTACAAGCATCCGGCGATACATCTCCAGATTTGAAGATTCATCCTCTACCAATAAAATAGTTTCTGCCCCGCGCACAATAGGTTTTTCCGGCGTGGCGATATCCCGGGCAGGTTCGGCATGATCCATATGCTGCGGCAAATAGATCATAAAACGTGTTCCGCGGCCCGGCTCACTATCAACATTAATACACCCGTCGTTCTGCTTCACAATTCCGTAAACCGTTGAAAGCCCAAGACCGGTGCCGGTTCCAATATCCTTAGTAGTAAAAAACGGATCAAAAATATACGGCAGCGTCTCCCCGGCCATGCCGCAGCCATCATCACTCACGGCCAGCAAAACATAATCGCCGGGCACACAATCAGGACTTTTTACGCAGTCCTCTTCGTCAAGGGTTACATTACCTGTCTCGATGCTAATCCTGCCTATGTTCGCAATCGCATCCCGGGCGTTAACGCACAGGTTGGCCAAAACCTGGTCGAGTTGCGACGGATCTATCCTGACTGCCCGCAAATTTTTTCCCGGCAGCCAGGCCAGTTCAATGTCCTCGCCTATAAGCCGACGCAGCATTTTGAGCAGCTCTTCTACAGTTTCATTCAGGTCGAGTATCCGGGGCGCCATAGTCTGCTTGCGGGCAAACGCCAGCAGCTGCCGGGTCAGATTGGATGACCGGTTGACAGCATTGCGTATTTCAAGAAGATCGGCATGCAGGGGTTGGTCCGATCCGACATCCTGAAGCGCCATATCCGTATAACCGAGAATTACACTCAATATATTATTAAAATCATGGGCCACACCCCCGGCCAACCGGCCGATTGACTCAATTTTCTGAGCCTGAGTAAGCTGGGCCTGCAATCTTGTATGCTCCTCCTCAGACTGTTTACGCGCCGTGATATCAGTTGTGATGGTTGCGAAACTATTTTTTGCAGGGCACACCACGGATATGGAAAATGTTTTCTCCAGGGGCGGGAAATAGGTTTCAAAACGATATGACTGACCCGTCAAGGCCACCCGGCTGAATTCCTCAAGGTACGGGGGTGTATCAGTATCGTATACTTCGGTAGCGAGACGGCCTAAAGCAGTTTCCCGATCGATACCTGTTATTTTAACAAAAGCCCTGTTACAATCAGTCATGCGATAATTAACAGGGACTCCCTGTTCGTTAAACACAAGATCATTCAGGACTACTATCTCGGACATGGATGAAAAAAGCGTGGCTAGTTTTCCCTCGCTTTCCCGCAACGCAAGTTCAGCCTGCTTGCGATCAGAGATATCGGTTATGATCCCATCCATTCGCTCGGGCTCTCCGGTTTCGCTGTATATAATTTTTGAGCGTGACCGCACCCAGGCAATGTTTCCGTCAGGCCTGATAATTCTGAATTCCTGATCGGAAAAGCCCTGCTCATTTAAACAGGCTACATTGTCAGTAATTATTTGCAAATCATCCGGATGTACAAGATCTATCCACAAATGCCAGTCTTTTTCATGATCGCTCAACGCAATGCCGAAAATTTTCTCAAACGAAGGGCTCAAATAAACAACGCGGTCCTCTCTGAGTGAATATGACACCACAGCATCGTCAATCGTATTCAAAATATTGCTAAGCTTCTGCTCACTTTCGCTCAGCGCGATTACTACCTGCTTGCGCTCAGTAATATTGGTATGAACACCGAGCACCGATATAATTGTGCCGTTTTTGTCCTTATTGACGTAAGCCCGCAAAAAAATATCCAGAATGCTGCGGTCGCGTGCATACATCTTTACTTCGCCTGTCCACTGTCCGCCGGAGAGAATTGCATCAAAAACCTCCCTGCCTATTGTGGAGTCCACATACAGGGTGTCAGGCGGATATTCCCCGATACTGCCGAACATTTCATCAAAGGCCCTGTTCTGGTAATAGTGACGGCCCCGGGGAGTCGACATCCCAATGGCGTCGGTTGCATTATCAAGAGCATCCTTGAATATCTTCAACTCCTGCCTGGAATGCGTTATGGTTTTTAAATTCCTCCTGAGGAACAGCAACAGGCAGAGCAAGACGATACCAAGAACTATGGCGCCGCTGTTAAAAACCTGAAGACGCTGTTTAAATGAACGGTCAGCCTGTTTTCGAGGGCTAATATCCTGAACAGTAAAAACAATTCCGGCGGACGGGTTCCCGGGCTCAAGCAAGGTGGAATACAGGTGGACGTCCCGAATTGAGCCATCCTTTACCTTCCAACGTGTTTCAACGGACACGGCTTCCTGCCGAGAATTCAACTTCTGCAGCTCACTATGGGCCAGGGCATACTCGTGTTCATCGGGATAGAGCATGCTCTCTTCCTGTCCCAGCAGCTCCTGCCTGCTGTAGCAAAGCAGGCGGGTCACATAGTCATTGACCGCGAAAATGGTACCATTTTTTACCGTTCCGATACCGATATGCGCGGGACACATGAAACGCCACAGAGATTGTTCTAAAGACGTATCGAGACCAGCTTCCGATCTTTCGTTTAAGACGTTTCGATCCTCAAAAGTCTGTCCATACGTAAGAACAGGACTCACAAACAGCAGAACCGTAATCAAAAGGATCCGTTTGCAAAACGTTTTCATGGATTTCCTTTAGCATAAGGCGGTTGGCTACCGCCTGTGCGGTTGTGATGCCGGACCCGGCATACTTCACACCACCGTACTCTGACACGCAGTTAAAAAACGTCGTGATGCCAGAAAATACATTACCGACCATTGTTAGTGGGTATTGTCGGCTGCCCCATGTGCCCCTGATGTAAAAGCTATACTTTATTTTAGAACGAACGCCGGTCCTGCGCCCATATGCACCGCACCCTATGTAAATGTCAGAAGCGAATCAAGGTAGTCTTCCGGCTTTTCATAGCCCAGCAGCATAAGCAGAGTTGCGGCAATATTGCCCAGCCCCGGCTCTGCAAGACTCATGTTCATCTTAAAACAGCCGGGTCCGGCGCCATGCACCACGAAAGGAACCGGGTTCAGGGTATGGCTTGTCAGGGGCTTATACGATCCTCCGGGCCCGGCGATCGGTTTACCGCTTTGTTTCTCCACCGCGATCATCTGTTCGCAGTTACCATGATCGGCTGTCAGCACAAGTGTGCCGCCCAGCTCATCAATAACCGATGCCAGACGGCCTACGGCTTTATCAACAGCCTGCACAGCAAGCGTTGCCGCCTCAAGCGAACCGGTATGCCCCACCATATCGCCGTTAGCGAAATTCACCCGCAAAAATTTGTAACGGCCTGAACGCAAGGCCTGCTCCAGCGCATCGGTGATCTCACGAGCCTTCATAGCCGGAGCCTGATCAAAAGGAATCTTATCGGATGGTATTTCAACCCAATCCTCAAGACCGGGATCAAACTTGCCCGAATTGTTACCATTCCAGAAATAGGTGACATGTCCGTATTTCTGGGTCTCACTGATGGCGTACTGCGAAACCCCATTATGGGCAAGGTACTCCGACACCGTATGGTCAATAGCCGGAGGTTCCACCAGATAGCTGGGCGGTATATGCAGATCCCCGTCATACTCCATCATACCGGCATAAACTGTTTTGGGAAAAGCCCGCCGCTTAAAGGCATTAAAATCAGGTTCGGTAAATGCCCGGCTGATTTCAATAGCCCGGTCGCCCCGGAAATTAAAAAATACGACGCTATGCCCGTCGCCTATCGAACCAATAGGCCGGGTCGCATCCTGCGGATCATGCACTACCCAATGCGGCAGGTACTGATCATCAAGCCTGTGTTCAAGACGCAGAAACTTGATAGCGGTTGCACTGTCGGGGAACAGAGGCCCGTCACCCAGCACATGGGCATGATAGCCCCGTTCCACAATACTCCAGTCCGCCTCGTAGCGATCCATGGTAGTCACCATCCGTCCGCCGCCTGAAGCTATATAATAATGTCGCTGTTGCCCATTCTCAAGAGCTGCAGCCCGTACTGCCCACAGATAGTCCTCAAGTTCACCCACGTAGCGCAGCGCGCTTAACGGCGAGACATCCCGACCATCAAGCAGACAGTGCACATAGACCTGCTCAAGACCGGCCTTGTCGCAGGCTCCAATCAAGGCATACAGATGCACAATGTTGCTGTGTACGTTGCCGTCTGAAAGAAGTCCGATACAATGCAACGGGGTTTTATTGTGCAAGGCGTTATCAATAACGTTTTTCCAGCCAGCATCTTCAAACAAACTCCCGCTATCAATCGCCTGTTCAACCAGGGCCGCACCCTGAGAAAAAATCCGTCCGGCACCGATTGCATTATGACCGACTTCACTGTTGCCCTGATCATCATCCGAGGGCATGCCGACCGCGGTGCCATGCGCCTTGATACTCGTTGATAAATGCTCGCCCTCGATCAGACGCAGCATATGTTCAGGGCGGGCACGTTCAAAAGCGTTTCCCGGATATCCGTCGGCTTCTCCACGGTAAAGACCAGTTCCGTCAGCAATTATCAGCAGCAGAGGTCCCTCAGCCGGTGTAAAGCCTTTTCTTTTTTTTAAGGTAAGATCCATAATGTAATCCTTGCTGTATAAACAATTATTCAGCGCTCTATCCTGTTGTTCCTTTATAAGTGATGTAAGCCGGTGTGTCAATGATGTCATCGACCCGCCCGTATTCCCCCGTTTATGCAATCAGCAATGTAGGCCGGACAAAGCATGCCCTAAGCGAAGTCGAAGGGCGCAGCGTGTCCGGCAAAATACGGCAAATGAAAAACGCCGGATCATTTAACATGAGTGGTAATATGGGTGCCGAAGTCTGTTCATGCAGACCAAACACAGTGAGCCGAATACGACGAAGAAAGGACAGTTTATGAAAAAATTTCAGTACGATGACTTTTCCCCGCGTGATGTCTGGCTGCTGCTGCGCCTTGATACCCAGATCGAAGAACAGGCCGCTGATGTGTACATGCTAATGGATCTTCCTTCAGGATATCTTCTTTCTCATGCCATTGCGGTTACGGAGGGCTTGGAAAAGCAGGAAGCGCAGGATTTGTTCCAAATGGCTTTTTTTAAGGCAAAATACTGGCCTCAACGGGTTTTTATTATTAAAGGCGACCCGGTTGAGCGTTCGTTGAAAGCAATAGCTGCTGAGCACTCATGCGCAATAGAGACATATCCCAAGAGCGCTTTTGAGAACCTGATCGCGCCGGTCAAAGAAACCTTCGGCCAGCACGTCTATTCTCCATCATCCGTAGCGTATGGGCCAATGAAAGACGAAGTTGATCCAGAAGAGGTGGAGGCGGCAAAGCATTTTATCCCAGATGCCTACGACCCCTGCCCCTGTGCATCGGGCAAGAAGTACAAATTTTGCTGCAAACCGATCTTCCGTGAAATACTTGAGGCCATGACCGAGGCCGAAGACGGCAGAAAGACCAAAGCTCTGAAGTTCATTCAGAAAGCCAAAACAAAAGTCGGTGAAACCGGCGAGGTACTGTGCCGGGAAGCCATTGTATACAGTTATTTTGATACAGCCGAATGCGAACGCCGGATCGACCGCTGCCTTGAACTGTTTCCCGATCATCCACGGGCAAACTATGTCAAAGGCATTAACTGCCGCGAGGAAGGCCTGCTGCCTGAAGCAATTCATTATTACCAAAAGGCCATTGAGAACTACCCCCGGACAGACCGGTTTCATTTAAACGAGGCATACAACAATATCGGCACGGTTTATTTTGACCTGGGCGACTTTGCGGGCGCAAAAGAGTCGTGGGAGCAGGCGCTGTTTCTGCTGCCGTCGGACAGCATGGTAAAAAGAAACCTGCATAAACTCATTTATTCAAATCCGAATCTTCCCGCAGCCATGCGCGAGATAAGTCCGATGGTAAAACGGCTGTTTGAAGGTGGGCGACAATAAAGAATCATCTGCCGGAGATGGGCTGCTCCAAAATTGAGCAATCTGCTAAAAGCCCTCTATTTACGCTTCCGGCAGGTAATTTCCTCACGCTTTTCAACAGGCTATTAACAGAAGCTGTTTATTACTCAAACCACCTATATATAGTGGTAGAGGCGATACACATCCACAACATATCAACAAACATCCCTTGCCTATATATAGTAGTTCCCCATGTTTTAAATCACAAGGCTACCTGTTGCACCTGTCCCCTTGCGGTTGCTTGCGGTTTTTGCTGTAGGCCGGACAAAGCGTAAGCGTGTCCGGCAATTGAACCTAATTACACCCATCTATTTCGCCATGTTGACTATCAAGGGGCGTTCTGATAATTTATCGTGCAATCAACCGCATACTTCAGGGAGAATAATGCATGCCCGCTCCACAGATTATTATTGATCTGGTTGAACGCTTCGGCCAGCAGATTGATGCCTATAAATCGGGCTCCTACAATGAAACCCAGGTGCGCCGGGAATTTCTCGATCCGTTTTTCAAAGCACTCGGCTGGGATGTTGACAACACAAGCGGATATGCTGAGGCATACAAAGACGTTGTCCACGAAGACTCCATCAAGATAGGCGGTTTCACCAAGGCCCCTGACTACTGTTTCCGCATCGGCGGCACCCGCAAGTTTTTTCTGGAAGCCAAAAAGCCTTCAATCAGCATCAAAGACGATATCGCCCCGGCCTTTCAACTTCGCCGCTATGCCTGGTCGGCAAAGTTGCCTCTGAGTGTACTGTCTGATTTTGAAGAGCTCGCCGTGTATGACTGCCGGATAAAACCGTCTAAGACGGATAAGTCTTCAAAGGCCCGCACGCTCTACTTTACCTATGATGAATATATACAGCGCTGGGATGAAATAGCTGCAATTTTTTCCCGCGAGGCGGTGCTGAAAGGTTCTTTTGACAAATACGCACAAGCAGGCAAAAGCAGAAAAGGCACGGCAGAGGTTGATGCTGAGTTTTTGAAGGAGATCGAATCGTGGCGCGAACTGCTAGCCCGCAACATTGCTTTGCGCAACCCGCAGCTTAGCCAGCGCGAGTTAAACGTTTCCGTTCAGCAGACTATCGACCGCCTTATCTTCCTTCGTATCTGTGAAGACCGTGGCATTGACGAATACAACCGTTTGCTTTCTGTTGTTAATGGTAAAAATGTATATCGACGTTTGTGTGAGGTTTTTCAACAGGCTGATGAAAAGTATAATTCCGGGCTTTTCCATTTTTCGAAAGAAAAAGACCGCGACTTGCCCGATGAACTCAGCCTGGGCCTTGCAATTGACGATAAGCCCCTGAAAGAAATTATCGGGGGTTTGTACTATCCTGATTGTCCGTATGAATTTTCCGTTCTGTCGGCGGACATTCTTGGTCAGGTGTATGAACAGTTTCTGGGTAAAGTCATTCGCCTCACCGACGGGCACCACGCGGTTATTGAAGACAAGCCTGAAGTTAAAAAAGCCGGGGGGGTGTATTACACGCCGACCTATATTGTTGACTATATCGTAAAAAATACTGTTGGACAGTTGTTGGGAAAATCCACGGGCACACCTTCGGGCACGCAGGAATCAGGCTCTCAACGTGCACCGAAAACCGCTTCCGCAAAAAAGATAACTACGAAAGCAGCCAGCAGCCTGCGTATTCTCGATCCGGCCTGTGGGTCGGGTTCGTTCCTTATCGGTGCTTATCAGTACCTGCTCGAGTGGCATCGCGATTACTATGTTGTAAACGATCCGCAAAAGCGGGCAACTGGTAAAAATCCTGTTTTATATCAGACTCAGGGTGGGGAATGGAAACTTACTACGGCTGAGCGCCGTCGTATTCTGATCAACAACATCTACGGGGTGGACATTGATCCGCAGGCAGTCGAGGTAACAAAACTCTCCCTGCTGCTCAAAGTGCTTGAGGGCGAAAGTGAACAAACCCTGTCGCGGCAGCTTAAAATGTTTCATGAACGCGCGCTGCCCGACCTTGACAACAACATCAAATGCGGTAATTCCCTTATCGGCCCGGATTATTACGCTGGCCATCAAACCACGCTTTTTGACGATGAAGAACGCCTGCGCGTAAACGTGTTTGACTGGAACGATGAATTCCCGGAGATTATGAAATCCGGCGGCTTTGATGCCGTGATCGGCAACCCACCGTATGTGAGAATGGAAGAATTCACATCAATAAAAACATACTTAAAAACATACTATTGTACGTATGAAGAAAGGGCAGATTTCTACACTTATTTTATAGAACGGGCGATTCAACTGATTAATAATTTTGGCTTGGTAGGTATGATCGTATCTAATAAATTTTCTGTTGCAAAATATGGAGCGCCCCTTCGGAAAACCCTTGAAGAAAAATCTAATATTTTAGAAATAACGGATTTTGCAGGAACAAAAGTTTTCAAGGGGGCTACTGTTCGTACATTTATTTTAATACTTACTGCTTTGGTTTCTAAGAAAAAATTTAAGACTAGATATGTTCCCGTACCATCAAAAAATGATTTCATAAAAATCGAAAAGGGTTCCTTGCCTCTGGTTGAATATGCAAAGTTATCAGAAAAATTTTTAGCCCTAGGTCAACTTACTTCTGCTCCTTGGCAGCTCATCCCCGCAAACCAATCAATATTTTTAAATCGCCTAACAAAAGACTTTCCAAGTCTTAAACAATCATTTACATGGCTTCCTTTATTTGGCATCAAAACTGGCTTTAATAAAGCTTTTATTATTGATAATGAAACTCGCCTTTCTCTAATTGAAAGCGATAAGTCCAGTGCTAATGTGATTCGACGCATTCTTTTTGGAAAAGACGTAAAACGCTATGTCATAAATAGTCAAGGTCGGTATATTATTTATTTACACCCAAACAAAAATTCTCTTCATTTCCCAGCTATTAACCATCACTTAAAGGGTTTTCGCTCAACGCTTGAAAAACGGGCAGCTGTTCAAAAGTGGTATGAATTACAACAACCAGCCGTTGGTATGCTCCCTCTTCTTGAAAAACCTAAAATCGTTTATCCAATTATTTCCCCTGAGCCTCGTTTTACATTAGATAATGATGGATTCTTGATTAATGATAAATTGTTTGTCCTGCCTACGGATTCGCTATTTTTATTGGGAATTTTAAATTCAACTCTTTCACGATTTTTCTTTTCATCTGTTTGCGCCCGGTTGGAAGGAGAGGGGGAGTGCTATTATGAATTTCGAGCTCAATTTGTTGAACGTTTTCCAGTCTGCCAATTAGATATTAGTAAAAAATCGGACAAAGCCTGCCATGACAACATGGTTGAACTTGTCGAAGCGATGCTTTCCTTAAACAAACAGCTAGCTGCAGCGAAAACCGCGCATGAAAAAACTGCCCTGCAGCGCCAGATCGACGCAACCGACAGGCAGATCGACAACCTCGTGTATGAACTCTACGGCCTGACCGATGATGAAATAAAAATAGTCGAAAAAAACGAGTAAAGCACGAAAAAAGACGTCCTACCGGCGAAGGCCGGTATCCAGATAATTTTATCAGCCTTTAACAACCGGGCTCCGACCTGCGCCGGAGTGACGGACCAAAACCGAGTCAAGATGGCTCAAACAGCGAAACCATTTCTTCTTTAAACCCGGCCACAACCTGTGGAAGTTTATCGGCCGAATAACGACAATTATATTAGCCTTTCCCTTGAAGACTCAGCTTAATTGAAAAGGCTGCCCTGAGTGTTTTTTAAAAAACTACACGAGCACATAAAGACACAGGCTTCTGCCCATGCGATAAACGGCCAGATCACGGTGGCATAAGGAGGACAAGATGAAGCAAAGAAACACTAACGATAAAAACAACTGTCTGCTGACCTAGCAGCAATTTTTACGGACTGGTTAAACAGATGCTTTTTAAACCGGCGACAGAGAGGGGCAGAGATCATGATGGCGAAGAAAAAAATTGCTAAAACGGCCCTGTTTGAAGGCAAATGCATCCGCAAAACCCTCCACGAGGGCCAATGGTGGTTTGTCGTGGAAGATGTCGTCCTCGCGCTGATTGAATCACGCGATCCCAAACAATACATTCAGCGAATGAAGCGACGCGATCCCGAGCTGAGCAAAGGGTGGGTACAAATTGTACATACCCTTTCAATTCCAACTGAAGGCGGCCCACAGGCAATGCTTTGCAGCAATACCGAAGGCATATTCCGCATTCTCCAGTCCATACCCAGCCCCAAGGCCGAACCGTTTAAGCGCTGGCTTGCGCGGGTGGGCAAAGAGCGCATTGACGAAATCGAAAACCCCGAATTGGCCATGGGCCGGATGCAGGGGCTCTACAAAAAAAAGGGCTACCCGAAACAGTGGATTGACAAGCGTCTGCGCGGCATTGCTGTTCGTCAGGATTTGACCGATGAATGGAAAGACCGCGGCGCAAGCACCACAACTGAGTACGCCATTTTAACCAATGAGATTATGCACAGTGCTTTTGGCCTGAATGTTGAAGAATATAAAAACCTTAAAGACCTGGAACGTGAAAACCTGCGCGACCACATGAGCGACCTTGAGCTGATTTTGACCATGCTGGCGGAAGCGACAACCACCACACTGCACCGCGACCGTGATTCAGAAGGGATGCCACCGCTCAGGAAAGACGCTCGCGACGGCGGAGCCGTGGCCGGCAGAACGCGCAAAGACATTGAAGGCCGGACCGGCAGACCGGTTGTCACCACAGAAAACCACAAGCAGCTGTCTGCACGTAAACAGAAAAAACTAAAAGCGAAAACAGACCGAGACTATGACGGATGAGAGTATTATTGTCGATTAAGCCTGAATTTGCCGAGATGATTTTTGCCGGGACAAAGAAGTTTGAATTTCGTCGCTCTGTATTTAAAAATTCCGAGGTAAGAACTGTTGTCGTTTATGCATCATCACCCGTCCAAAAAGTAATCGGTGAGTTTGAGATAGAAACAATTATCGAAGATGAGCCAGAAGCACTCTGGCAGCAAACCAGCAAATACGCAGGCATAAGCAAAGACTTTTTTCTCAGCTATTTTTCAAACAAGGCGTCCGGGTATGCCATTCAGATAAAAAAAACCACAAGGTACGAAAAAGCTCTTTGCCTACGCACAGATTTTAACGCAACACCACCTCAATCATTTATGTACTTGGATGGGGCCCGAGCATGAAGGGGTGGTGAAAGGCAATCATGTTTCTCCTATAAAGAAGGCGTAAAAAAACCGCCGATTTGCCAGGCTGGCTCGGCGGTGGCCTTTGCAGGTTATCATGCCACTGGCAGAGAACTGTAAAATAAAAGAACGTGCCACCAAGGACCGTTACTCAGTGCCCTGGCCAACCTATGGATGGGAACACACTGAATCCCCTAGAAGGGCTTACCGCTCAATTCTGTTTATATATTTAAAATATGTGTTGATTACTGTCAACAAGATTTTAAACCATTACGTTTAATTTGAGTTTTTATGTGTACACGCAATTGAAACGTAATTGAAAAGCAATAGCGAGCCTAACATACCAGATTTGCTTGTTTATTTTAAGAGACTTTTAAACCAATTTGTTTAATTCTGACGCAATAGGAAAAATACGGGTCGAAACAATTTAAAAGGGCCAAAATGCTTGGCTTGAAAGAATCCTGTGTCTTTCAGCCTCTGTGGGACAATTACCTGCGGGAAGAAATAATCGACTACCTCACAGTGTTCCTGCGCCTTGTTTATTCCGGTATTTTTGTGTTTTGCTTTTCGCGGCAGCCGATATCCCGCAAGGGGCCTTTTCCTGGAGCGGTGCTGTAATTGCAGGCATGTTGTTCGGAGTAATTCTTTATTATCCAGTCGAATTTCCGGCCTGGCTTACCATGCTGCTGCTAAAAAAACTGCTTTGCAGCGTCAGGTCGACGCGACAGACAAGCAGATCGACATCCTCATGTATGAACTGTACGGCCTGACGAAAGAAGAAATCAAAATAGTCGAAGAGGGGTAGGCCACGAGACAGCCAATACGCTGGGTCTCGTTCTGTAACGCAACACACCTTAGCGCTTATACACGTTCACGATCTGGCAAATGCAAGCAGGCTTTCATAGCTTCCATTGTCAGCCTCGCGCAGAGCGGCAATATACCTTGTTCTGGTTTCCCCGGATTTTGAAAGCTGGTTGACGTTTCCCCACGTGAAGCGCTCGCAGCCAAAAATATTTTCAAGCAGTACGTCGGCCATCAGACGAGCATGCCGGCCATTACCGTTTGAAAAGGAATGAATATAGACAAGCCGGTGGTGAAAACGCACGGCAATGTCATCGATTGGGTCCTTGCCGAGGTGTATCCAGAATCGTGCATCATCAAGAAGATTTCTGAGACTCACTGATATCTGTTGCCATTCTACTCCCGGATTTTTGTCGCTTTTTCTGAACGAACCTGCCCATCGCCAGACATCGCCAAACATCCGCCGGTGCAGTTCTCTGATAAATTGCTCATTGAGAATGTCTTTTGGTTTTGTTTTGTCTAACCAGAGATGAGCGCGGATGATATTGTCTTGTTCCCAGCGGTCAAGTTCACCGCGCGTGGTAATATGCGAAAGCAGTAGTCCTGCGGCTTCGTCGGTATCTAATGGTGTTGCTCCTTCAGAAAACTTGAAATCCGGCATTATTCTTCATCCCACATGTTTTTTGGCGGTTTTTCCATGAATTCATGGATCATGCTTTGCAAAACAGCTTTGTTTTCTTGATCGCCAAGCGATTGAGCTTCGAGCAGCATCGTATGATTAGCCCGCCCAAGATGCCGGGTGGCATATCGCTTGGCCTGTGTGTGCACTGTAGTTTCAAGGCTGGTTTTGGGCACAAACCCGTACACGAAGACGCAGTCAAGCGCTTCTGCCGCTTTACGCATGGTTTTAAGCGTGGCACTGCCATCAAGCTCTTGCTTTTCAATAAAGGACGCACGTTGCTTGCTGAGCCCAAGGCGGCCTGCCAGCTGTCTGCCGCTCATGCACAAAGCGTTTCGTATCGCCCTGATCCAGCCCAGAGCAGGAACCGGTACATACCGTAAGGGCCTGAATTTCCCAAGGCTCGTTTCAAGCTGTTCTCTGATTAAATGATTTTTTGTTTTCATGTTTACCTCCTGTCAACATATATATAGACAAACATAGTCTTAAAGTCAATATATATGTTGACATGGATAGCATTAAAGTCAATATATATATTGACAAAACTGTATTGAAAGGGTCAGTTTGAAAACGAACGCACAATTGGGTGTCTGCTGATAGCCGCATGCGGCCACGACAAAGCATAGCCTTTCAAGAACTCTCCCCATGGTCGAGATGACAGACAATCCCTAAAGTGTTTGACTGTTGTTTGATGACAACACCTCTTTCTAATTGTCTATTTTAAAAAAAGAACAAAAATCAGACAGATAGATGTTTCAACTTTCTTGACAACTAAGGCTCACATTACAATTTTAGATATAGTATTTTAAAAAATAGGCTTTTTGGCTGGTAAGGTAAATTATGTATTCTGCAGGAAGAACAAAGGCAGGCAGATGGTTCCCGTATACCAGCTGATAGCCAATTTAAACCATTACGTTTAATTTGAGTCTTTATGTGTACACGCAATTGAAACGTAATAGCGGGCCTAACATACCAGATTTGCTTGTTTATTTTAAGAGGCTTTTAAACCAATTTGTTTAATTTTGACGCAATAGGAAAAATACGGGTCGAAACAATTTAAAAAGAACTAAAATAATTGACTTTAAAAAAGACTGTGCCTTTCAGTCCGTATGGAACAATTACCTGCGAGATGAAATAACCGACTACCTCACAATGTTCCTGCGCCTTATGTATTCCGGCATTTTTGTGCTTTTGCTTTTCATGGCAGCCGATATTCCACAGGAAAAATTTTTCTGGAGCGGGGCTGTAATGGCAGGCATGCTGATCAGGGTGATCCTTTACTATCCAGCAGAGTTTCCGGCCGGGCTTACCGTGCTGGCGCTGAAAAAACCACTTAGCCTTCAGAAACCAAAGCCTCAGCCGAAATCAATCCGCCGACCTCTTCCGTAGTGTCGAAGGGGTTTAATCCTGCGCAATGCTGATCACAACTTTCCCGCTCGCTCGATGGCTGCGCACATGCGCAACAGCTTCCCGCACGGTATCGGCCTCCAATGGCACTTCGCGTTCAATCGTGGGCCTGATGTCATTGTGAAGAACCAATTTTTCAAGCGGTTCCAGGGACCTGCCGATACCGGACATCAGGTAACGCGGCCCCGACAGCCGAGACAGTATGGATCTGCGAATCACATATGCCAGGTAGCCAAATATCTCCAGCTTGCCCAGGCGGGTCTCACCGATAAAACGATGCGGCCCGACAACCGTCACAAACCGGCCCTGTTTTTTCAAGACAAGCAGGCTTTGCTGTTCAACATCAAGTCCGCCCACACAGTCTAGCACTACATCAACGTTCACGTTGCCAAGCTGTTCACCAAAAGGGCCGCGGGTATAGTCTACTATGGTTTCCGCGCCGAGGGAGCCGACCAAAGCCGCGTTACGGGCGCTGCACACCCCAATAACCCGTACGCCCTGATGCCTTAAAATCTGCACAACGAGTGAACCGATACCGCCTGAAGCTCCGACAACAAGAGCGGTTAGACCGGATTGAAGATTGGCGGAAATAACCGCGTTTGCAGCGGTCTTACCGGCAATTCCCAGGGCAGCGGCATCCTGAAATTGATAACCTCTCGGAATTTTCAGGGCCATAGCCGCCGGAAGGCAGCAATACTCAGCCCAAGCCCCGCGGCCGGGCTTTGATCCTACAATACCCAGCACCGCATCACCGACCGCGAACCCCGTCACACCGGAGCCGACTTTTTCAACGATACCGGCAACGTCAATACCGGGCGTGGTTGGCTGCTCAGGCGAGGCCTGAGACTTATTCATGCCGCCCAGAAACGTACCCTCGGCAACATGAATATCATCTATGTTAATGCTGGAAGCGCGCATGCGAACCAGCAGCTGTCCTTCAACGGGTTCGGGTACGCTCAGTTCGCGCATTTCAAGGGCAGCCTCAAACTCTCCGACACCAAGCGGCCTGGTATAACACAGTGCTTTCATGCAACACCCTCCGGATCTATCCACATAGCAACTTTACGACCAAAAGAATATAGAGCCATCGCGTTACAACTACGTATAACGTGGTTTTATAATTATGGACGGTTGTGTCTCTGTGCTATAGCAAAAACCATGGGCCTCTTTACTTCGGCCATATTTCTCCTGCAATTCCTCCAGATCACCGCAGTCAAGCGCGCGCATGGGACAAGCGGCAACGCATATCGGCTGTTCCCCTTTTTCCAAACGATCATGACACATGGTGCACATCTGCATTTTTGCGTCAGGCTCGGGCCCAAATTGGGGCGCTCCATACGGACAAGCCGCGAGGCAGGCACCGCAGGCATCATGGCCCAAGCATGTATCGGCATCAACCAGCATGGTTCCATCTGATTCACGCTTATGAATGGCATCACTGGGGCAGGCCTCCCTGCACGCCGGCCAGGCGCAATGCAGACAGGACAGCGACAGGTAAGACAGCTGCACCTCAGGGTATGCGCCCTGCTCGGTTGCCAAGATCCGACGCCACTTCACCGCTGTATCCTGAATGTCATGCCAGTCACGGCAAGCTATCTCGCAGGCATAGCAACCGGTACAGCGTGACTGATCAAAATAAAATCCGCGTTGCATGCCTTTTCTCCCTTTTACTCAGGCTCTTTTTTTATCTGCACCAGGCAACTATTACTGCAAAAAGCGCCAGCGGGCGAATGCCTGTCTTTAAGCAGAACATTGACGCAGCCGCCCTGGTCAACTCCGTTTTCATCAGGCTGATACCACGCGCCCTGGCCCATGCTGACCACACCGGGCATAATCCGCCCGGTGACCCGGGCCGCGATCTGCACAACACCGCGATCATTAAAAACCTGCACAGAGTCTCCATCTGAGATGCCGCGCGCCTCAGCATCAACAGTGTTGATCCATACCGTATGCGGCTCAAGATCGCGCAACCAGGCAACCGTGTGCATATTGGAATGAATTCGCCGTTTTGAGTGCGTACTGATAAGCTGCAGAGGATAAGGCCCGGTCTCTGCTTCACGCGGTCCTTCCCAGGGCTCAATGTATGTAGGGATCGGCGGCAAATCCGGATCCTGGCGCTCAGCAATCGTGCTTGAATAAATTTCGATTTTTCCAGAAGGAGTTGGAAAAGGTTTATCCGTGTCAAGATTTTCAAAAGCGATTGCAGGTTTTGAACGCTTCATACGGTGAATGCCCATTTCCTTAAAAGCATCATAGTCAGGCAACTTCTCGCCATGGGTCATCTTTTCTGCTTCCTTCCAGAAATCCCGCAGCCAGTCATCATCACTCATATCGCCATAAGCATCGATGCCAAGCCGGGGCGCGAGCAGCCGACAAATATCAAGATCGGACTTTGATTCATGCAGGGGCTCAATCACCTTATTCATATATATACAATAAGGCCCACCCTGCCAGGGCCGGATAATGTCGTTGCGCTCAAAATTCGTATTGATCGGCAGCACGATATCTGCATAACGAGCCGTAGCAGTCATCACCTGTTCATGCACCACAACAAAATCAAGTTTTGAAAGAGCCTCTGCCGCGCGGTTGCTGTTCATGAACTGATTAACAGGGTTGGCATTGGTGATATAGGCCATTTTATAATCAGCGGCATGGCCACCCTCCTTGCCGGTAAGAATAGCATCCCACAACTGGGTAATATGAATCGCTTTTCGCTGACGGGCGCCTTCGGGCAAATTACCCGGCATGCGGCGCGCAATCAGTCCGGTGCCGGCTTCCGGCTTCAGCCCGACCGGGGGCAGACCGAACCCAGCCGGCTCCCCGCCGTAGATACCGATATTGCCGGTCATGGCGGCAAGGGTTGCGGCGGCCCGGTGAAACTGCTCGCCGAATGCGCTGCGCCCGGGTGCGCCCAGCGTCAGAAATTTAGCAGGTTTGATGGTGGCATAAAGCCGGGCAAGCTCAACAATCCGCTCTTCCGGCACCCCGGTAATCTGAGCGGCCCAGGCAGGAGTTTTAGGCTGCCCGTCGTCCTCACCCAGCACATACTTTTCAAAGCTCCCAAACCCGCTTGTGTGTTTTTCGAGAAAGGAGCGGTCATGCAGATTCTCCGTGATCATTACATGGGCCATGGCAACCAGCATGGCCGTATCCGTGCCGGGCCGGATCGGAACCCAGCTCTGAGCAAACGCTGCGGCCGAGTCGGTAAAACGCGGGTCAATCGCAATAATCTGCGTGCCCTTTTCTCTGGCTTGCGCAAGATACCAGGCTGTATTTGTTTTTTGAACCGTCTCGGCCGGATTCCAGCCCCACATCAAGATCAACTTGGCATTCAGAATATCATCCGGGGTATGCCCGGCCAGCAGCGTGCCGTAGGTTGCTTCCGAAGAAAAAAGACTACCCCAAAATGAGGCCGAACCCCAACAAGGCGTAAATCCGCCGAACAGGGTCAGCAGCCGGAACACACCAAGCTGGCTGTGCAAGAATGTGCCCGTATTGCCGGAGTAGGCAATATACATAATGGCTTCATTGCCAAAGCGCTGCCGAATATCAAGCATGCGTGAGGCAATCTCATCCAGGGCCTCTTCCCAGGAAATCGGCTCAAATGATCCCTCTCCGCGCTTGCCCGTGCGCCGCAGCGGCGTGCGTATCCGGTCCGGCGCATAAACCCGCTGCCGGTATGCTCGCCCGCGCGCGCAGGCACGCAATTGCGGCTCTTCACCGTCGTCGGTTTCAATCCGCCGGACAATGCCGTCGCGCACATGCACCTTCAGCAGGCAACGTCCGCCGCAATCATGCGGGCATGATGTAATATGTACGGTTTCTTTGTCGGGAGGTGTGCTCATAACAGCGCTGTAGCAAATTTTTACGCAGGGTCAGCTCCGTTTATTTTTCCGCTCCGGAGTCGGCTTCGGCACGTCAGTTTGTTCTAGTGTGTAGGCGTTCATTGAAATCGCATTGTCGCTGGAGATGCTGATGCGAATGACAAACTGCTTCTCAATATCGCAAATCTCGCGGCGCAGGCTGTTGTGCATGTACTCGGCAGTCTCCGGTGCCAGTCGCAGATTGAGAGTCGCAATACCCCCCCCGGAAACGCGAGAAAGAATATCGCGCAGAGCCGCGCGGGCAATATTCTCGCGAGAACGCACCCGGCCGGTGCCGCTGCAATGCGCACATTCACGGTGACTGTAGTCTGACAGCGGGGATCGCAGGTGTTCACGGCTCATCTCAAGCAGGCCGAATTTTGAAATTGAGGAAATCTCTATATTGGCCTTGTCGGCTCTAAACGAAGCTCTGAGCTGTCGCTCAACCTGTTGGCGATTTTTTGCCTGACGCATATCTATAAAATCAATAACAATCAAACCGCCCAGATCGCGCAGACGCAATTGACGTGCAACTTCCTCCGCGGCCTCCACGTTGGTAATCGTTGCTGATTCTTCCGGATCCTTCACACGCGTGAACCGGCCACTGTTAACATCAATAGAAACCAGGGCTTCGGTCGGATCAATGCACAGCCGTCCTCCGGATTTAAGCGGCACCACACGCTCATACAAAGGTTCAATCTGTTCCTCGATAGCATATTTTTGAAAAATAGGCTCATTACCTTCGTAGAGCTTAACAATTTTTTGATGCTTGGGAATAACCTGCTTGAAGAATTCGCGCACTTTCTGACAAACCTCAGCATTGTCAACCAGAACTTCAGAAATATCTGTCGTGTAGTAATCGCGGATAGCCTGAATCACCATGCTGCTCTCCTGATATACCAAGCTAGCAGGAGGCAACTCCCCGGCCCGGGACTGCACAGCCCCCCAGAGACGCACCAGATAGTTCGCATCAGCCTGCAATTCTTTTTTGCCCTTATTGAGGCCGGCTGTCCTGATAATAAAACCCACATCCTCGGGCACCTTCAGTTCGCGGCCGATATCCTTCAGCTTTTTACGCTCATCACGGTCTTCGATCTTTCGCGAAATACCTGTGCGTTTATATCCGGGCATCAGCACCAGATAGCGACCGGGCAGAGAAATATAGGTGGTAAGCGCGGCACCCTTATTAGCCTTCTCGTCCTTGGTTACCTGCACAAGAATCTCCTGGTTTTTATGCAGCACCTTTCCGGGCGGAAGTTTCCCCTTGCTTCCACGCACAGATTCATGCCGGTACTGAGGCACAACATCATCAAGCGGCAAAAAGCCGGGACGGTTGCCACCATACTCAACAAAAGCCGCATACAGGCTCGGCTCCACCCGCTGCACCCGACCTTTGTAGATATTGCCGCGCAGTTTTTCACGACTGGTTGTTTCCATGGAAAGATCCTGCAGTACACCATTATCAGTAATGGCAACCCGACTTTCATCCTGATGCACCACATTGATAATCATTTTTTTTTGTTCGTTTTTTTTCGCACCTTTGCGCGACAAAGCATTAAAAATATTCATCGGTAATCCTCTTGGCCTGTTACTCCTGTCACTCAATCCTACAACAAAACGGAATCACAGCACAATCGTTCGTGCGATGACAGGGGTTGCATACAATACGGAGCCGGGTTCACTTCTGTTCTTCTTGCCCAAAACACTCGGACTTCAGAATGCGCAGGGCGGCAATAAACGACTGAACGTCGTTGAGAGCTACATGCGGCGGGTTTTTTACCCGGCGATAATTCCATTTGCTAAACGTCGCTTCAGCATACGGCAAAGGAAACGGCCCCATCTGCTTTTCAAAACCGGGGCCTTTCATAAAAAGAACTTCGGGTTCATCGGGATCATCAAGCTCCACGGCAATATAGGATGCATCAAATTCTTCTTCACATAAGATCGCTATGAGTCGCGGCATTAGGCAATAATACTGTTCATCTTTATGGATAGTCAAGGCAAATATTTTTAACCCACAGGACAAAGACTACCGCATATCTAAACGCAATGTATACTGCGCGCAGACAGTTAATAAGCATCAAGAGCATGCATACCATCAACCTAAAGCTCTCAAGATAACTTAAACAAAAAAAATACATGCCAAAAATAAATTGCTTTTTTTTTATATAGGTATATAAAAAAACTTAAGCTTTCGCAATGGAAACCGATAAAATAGATTAAAATTAGCGTAACAAATCTTTTTGTTAGTTAAATCGATAGAGGAGGAATGTGCAGCGCTGGTTTTTATTGTTTGATGATGCAGTAGTAAACACTTAATCCGCAGGGAGGGTAGACGTATGGCAACTTCAAAACAACTTAAGAACAAAATCAGCAGCAACAAGAAAAAAGTAGCACGCCTGGAGAAAGAGCTGAAGGCAGGCAAGGCAGCCGCAACCAAGCTGCAGGCCGACCTGAAGAAGGCAGCCGTCGCTGAAAAGAAGGCAGCTGCCAAGAAAAAACCAGCCAAGAAAAAAGCTGCTCCTAAGAAAAAAGCAGCTGCCAAGAAAAAACCAGCCAAGAAAAAAGCTGCTCCTAAGAAAAAAGCAGCTGCCAAGAAAAAAGCTGCTCCTAAGAAAAAGAAGTAAACACTCCGCTGCTACAGGCAGGATCTAAACATCAGGACTCCCGGTTGCGCACTAGCGCAACCAGGAGTCCTTTTTTTATGTAATGCCGCTTTTGCTGCTCAACGGCTTAGGCTATTAGAAAGAGGGCACTCTGCCCTCACCCCGCCTGATCAACCCAAAATTGCACACAAGGCTATACAATCATCCAGGGTTGCGGCAGAAAAATTTTCTCGTAGGCTTTAAAAGCGTAGCGGTCTGTCATGCCGGATATAAAATCGCATACCAGACGATATGGTTCTACCTCGGAGAAAGTTTTGCCGGCTTCACGGGCGAAGGCCTCAGGCGACGCGGTATAATACTCATAGAGCTCGCGAATAATCTTGGAGGCTTTCACAAAGTCGTCATGAACCGCAACACCATTATAGACTTCGCGATCAAGAAACCCGCGCAAGCGCATGGCAGACTTTAACATTTCCCTGCCGGCGCTGATATGCGGCATTCCGGCTTGCTGCGTAGTGTCAACAACATCAAGAACCATACGTCCTATGCGCTGTGAATGCGACGCACCAAGCACCTTCAGGCAATCGCCCACTTCAGTCATCACCGTCTTGCGAGTAATAACCCTAGCCCGCAGCGCATCATCCAAATCATGATTAAGATAGGCAATCGAATCGGCCACGCGCACAATCTGACCTTCAAGAGTTATGGCCATCAATGCAGGATTTTCCGGCACGATCGGACCTCCACGTTTGGTGTGTTTTATAATTCCGTCACGCACTTCAGCAGTCAGGTTCAGCTTTTCAATTTCATCAACAACGCGCAGACTCTGCTCTGCATGGCGAAATCCACCGGGCACGATTTTGTTGAGTACCGCCTCACCGGCATGACCGAAAGGAGTATGACCCAAATCATGTCCCAGCGCGATTGCTTCGGTCAAGTCTTCGTTGAGACCCAGGGCCCGGGCAATAGTGCGTGCAATCTGGGAAACTTCAAGGGTATGCGTCAGGCGGGTACGATAATGATCGCCGCTGGGGGTTAAAAAAACCTGGGTCTTGTGCTTAAGACGGCGAAAGGCCTTCGAATGAAGAATACGGTCGCGATCCCGCTGGAACGCCATGCGCAGGTCACATTCTTTTTCGCGCACAAGCCGCCCCCGACTTGCACTACTGAACATTGCCCGGGGTGATAATATGCGACGCTCACGATCTTCAAGCTTTTTTCTGATAGTCATGGATTTACCCTGTCGGTAGTGATCTAATTTCTCATATAAATTATAAGGCATGTGCCTGCTTTTGCCAAATAAATTCATCGCCACCGTATGCGTCCTCACATAGCCGGCATCCATTCCCATTGACGTTCAGCCCCAAACGGCCTATGATACTGCGCATAACGACACATGCTTTTCAAACAATCCCAAACCGTTTCACTGCTCCCCGCAGGTATGCGGGCATCGCCCGGTATGACAAGAAAAAAAACAAAGCACAGCATGCACGCTTTATCACTGAGCCTCGAGGTGACGTTCCTGTCATGTCTGCTGACGCTTGCAGGCCTTGAAATCATCCTGCTCTTTCTTCCGGTTCAAAGCCATGTGCCCCATCAACCGGTCAACACTGACAGTCCCGTAGCCCGCTACCAGCCCTATCGTCCATTTGTTTATTCAAATCACTGGAATTTTCAGAACATCAATTACGGCCGCACAAACGCTCAAGGGTTTGTAAGCGACTTTGATTACAATTCCGCCGACCGCCAACCGCTGATCGCTGTAATCGGGGATTCCTATATTGAAGCACGTATGGTACCGTTTTCACAGACCATGCAGGAAACAATCAGGTCGGGTTTAAACAACGCTGTACGCGTGTACGCATTCGCAATGAACGGCGCAGCCTTAAGCCAGTACCTGGCCTTCGCGAAAATGGCCCGCGATACCTATCACCCCGATATGATGGTGATCAACATCGTGTCAAATGATTTTGACGAAAGTTTTGCACAGTTTCACACCGGATCCCATTTTCATTATTTTATGGAAGATGATCATGGAAGCCTGCAGCCACAGCTGGCGGGCTACTACCGTCCTTCCTGGCTCCGGGAAATACTTTCGCACAGCGCGCTTGTGCGCTATGCGTATTTTCATCTGCGTGTTACCGATATCCCCCGAAATATCAAACACCTCACCCGATCACTACCGGGCAGATCGCGTTCAACCCCCCCCCCGTCCATTTCTTCTCCTTCATCCGAAAAAAAATGTCAGGGAAACCTTGAATTTTCACACCGCGCCGCAAATGCCTTTTTGCACCTGCTGCCAGAATATGCCGGTCTACCGCCCGGCAGCATCGTACTGGTCTTGGACGGACAGCGTCTGTCTCTGTACCGGGGGCTTCACAAACAAGATGCCTGCTTCGAAAGCATGCGCCACTATGTTAGTGAACACGCAGGGCACATGGGCTATGAAGTACTTGATATGCACCCTGTGTTTAAAGACGATTTTCAAGCTCATAGACAGCGTTTTGAATTCACTCATGACGCTCACTGGAACACCCGCGCGCATAGACTGGCCGGACGCGCGGTTTTAATGTCTCAAACAGTTACCCGTCATTTTAAAAGCGAATAACACCGGCCGGGCGGGTTGACCTTTTTCAGAGCAAGTGGTACTTGTTTGTGCGATATGACAGACAGCAGGGAATCCATGACAAAAACAGCAAAAATCTTAGTTGTAGATGATGAGCGCAGCATCCGTGACCTACTCTCCATTTATCTCAACCGCGAAGGCTTTGAGGTACACTGCGCAGAGGACGGGCAGGTAGCGCTGGAATGCTGCCAGGCCCGGGCATTTGATATTGTGATAGCAGACATCAAAATGCCGCGGCTGGATGGTATCGGGTTGCTGCACCGCGTGCGTGAATTCGCGCCGCAGACCATATTTATAATGATTACAGCATTCGCTTCGCTCGAATCCGCACGAGATTCAATGCGCCGGGATGCCTGGGATTATATTACCAAACCCTTTGATGTTAAGGATATTCGGCACAGGATTGATGAGGCCCTGAAGCGCAAAAATGAGCTGAGTCCCGCCCAATCCACAGAGCAAAACCAGAGCACTGGCGGGCTATTCGGCATGATCGGATCCAGCGCGGCCATGGACAAGATTTTCGACCTTATTCCTCGAGCGGCCTCGGCCAAAAGCAACGTGCTGATCACCGGTGAATCCGGCACCGGCAAAGAGCTAGTTGCCCGCGCTATTCACTATCACAGTAAACGCAGCGAAAACACTTTCGTGGTGATAAACTGCGGCGGCATCCCTGAAAACCTGCTTGAAAGTGAACTTTTCGGTTATAAAAAAGGCGCGTTTACCGGTGCACAGCAGGACAAAAAAGGATTTCTGCAGGTTGCCAATAGCGGAACCCTTTTCCTGGACGAGGTGGGCGATTTACCGCCGACCCTGCAGGTGAAGCTGTTGCGCGTGGTTCAAGAACGCACCTTTACACCGATTGGCGCCACCATTGAACAGACGGTTGACGTCAGGCTCATTGCAGCCACAAACAAGAATCTCTCCGCCGAAGTTCAGGCCGGACGATTCCGCGAGGATTTGTTTTATCGGTTAAACGTTATCAACATACACCTTCCGCCCCTGCGCGAACGCAAGGAAGACATCCCCGTACTGGTTGAATTCTTCACCCGTAAGTTTGCGCGCGAAATGCAAAAAGATATCGGCACAATCTCGCCTTTTATCATGGACTGCCTGTGTGACCATCCTTTCCCGGGCAATATTCGTGAACTTGAAAACCTCATCGAAAAAAGCGTTGCCCTGGCAAAAACAAGCATTATGCTGCCCGATGTTTTTATGGAGGAACAATCCGTCCCGACCGACGACGAAGTGGTCGAAATTCCGGAAAGCGGCGTCATGCTGGATGACATCCTCAACCAAATTGAGCGCCGCCATATCGATACAGCCCTGAAACAGGCCGGCGGCACCATAAAAAAAGCGGCCCAGCTGCTGGGCATAACGTTCCGCTCCCTGCGCTACCGCCTTCAAAAACATGGCATTGAAAAATAACCCTACCGGGCCTCCGCCCCTCAACCCAAATCAGGCCCCCCCCAAAAACCGGGTACTGGCACAGCCGTGGTTTCGCCGGCGCCTGCAGTGGTTTATGCTCTGCCGGGTTGTGGTGGCCTCCTTTTTCCTAGGTACTGCAGCTATAACCCATATACAGCAAGGTGATTCCCTGCTGCGTCCGCAACTTGTCTGGATATACGCCCTGGCAGTAAGCGTGTACATGCTGAGTCTTCTCTATGTGCTGCTACTGCCCGCACTCAAGGATCTCAAACCATTTGTCTGCGTGCAGATTGCCCTTGATCTGCTGTGTATCGCCCTTCTACTGCTGGCCACTGGCGGCATTAACAGCATGTTTGCCTTTATGTTCAGCATTGAAATAATTGCTGGCAGCATATTATTATACTGGACCGGCGGATTGGCCTCCGCCACCATCGCAAGCCTGCTCTACAGTGCGATGGTCATCGCCCAGCGCTTAGGCATTATAGTTTCTCCGGCCTCTGTACAAACGCTCATGTTCGATTACTCTGAAGTTCCACTCTATTTCCCAATCATTGTAAACACATCTTCTTTTTATCTGGTCGCGCTGCTTGCCAGCTTCCTGTCCAATCAAAACCGCCGCTCTCACCGAACACTTGCGAAGCAACTTATTGATATCAGCAATCTTGAAGCACTCAGTGAAAATATTATCCAAAGCATTACCGGCGGGCTGATAACGCTTGACCTGCAGAGGCGCATTGTCAGCTTTAACCGTGCCGCTGCTGACATAACCGGACTTACCCCGCAGCAGGTACGCACGCGCCCCTTTAAACTGGTTTTCCCCGGCCTGGAGCTGGGTCTGCGCCAATTTTACGAGGACGCCCGCACAGCCCCGCTGCGCATTGAGCGCACCTGGCGACGCGCAGACGGTGTTGAGCGCTTCCTGGGCTTTTCCATAGCAATACTGCGGGATTCCCGCAAAGATGCAATCGGTATTATCCTGTCGTTTCAAGACTTAACCGGTTTTAGAGAACTGCAAACCTCGCTGAAGCGTATGGACCGCTTGGCTGATATGGGCCGCCTGGCAGCCGATTTTGCTCATGAAGTACGCAACCCGCTGGCATCAATCAGCGGCTCCGTCCAGGTTCTGCGCCAAAGTCTACGCCTGGACCCCGAGGATGAGCGCCTGATGGATATCGTTGTCCGTGAAAGCAAAAACCTCAGTCTGTTGATCGCTGACTTTGCACGTTTTGCCCTGCCGAAAAACAAAGAGCGCCAGAGGCTTGTAATTAAGGATATGGCCGATGAGGTGCTGGAAATGTTTAAAAACAGCCCCGAATATAACAGTACCATCAGCGTAGTCAATTGCCTGGATTCGGAGGTGATTATTGATGCCAATGAGCAGCAGTTCCGACAGCTGCTCTGGAACCTACTGTTAAACGCTGCCCAGGCAACCAGGGACGGGGGCCGGATTGAAATCGACTGCCGCACCCGCGAGAGCGGCTTTACCTGCCCGGCAAACATTGAACGGCTTTACGGCAGCTGTACTGCGGACTGGGTTGAACTGCAGGTTCGCGACACGGGCAGCGGCATTCCTCGAAACGTCATTGAACGAATTTTTGACCCGTTTTACACCACCAAGGATCGCGGTTTTGGGCTCGGGCTCTCTATTGTGCAAACCATTGTACAAGAACACAACGGCTTAATCATGGCGGACAGCACCCCCGGTGCAGGTACTACGTTTTACTGCTACTTCCCCCGCGCTGGGGCCCAACAGGCTATAAGCTGACACTTTTGGGGTAATCTACTGACAAAAATTGTCACCAACCAGCATTATCACACGACCCCTCACCCCAGCCAAAACACTAAGCAGTCGATTTATCTTACTTTTATTTTTTCCTCCCGCTTGGCACGCGCATTGCTTTAAAGGTGAGCAGATAAAACGCAGAGGCGAAACACTAAGTAACACAGAACGAAGCAAACAGGAGGAACAGGTATGATGATTCAAAAAGATACAAAAGGTTTTACACTGATTGAGTTGATGATTGTTGTTGCAATCATCGGTATTCTGGCAGCTATCGCAGTGCCTAACTTTGTTTCCTACCGCAACAAATCACGTGTTGCCGCGTCCGTGGGAACCTGCGAATCGATTCGTGGTGCACAGGCTGCATACGCTGCCGACTCAGAATCAAACCTTTTTCCGTACACAGGCGCTAACAACATTACTGACTGGGAAAGCTTAGCATTGACACTGAATGAAAACGGCGCATCACTGAAAAAATCAGCTGCTAGCCAGGGCATGGATTGGTTGCAGTACGATACTTGGGATCTTGACGAAGACGGCACAGACGGTGATGACTATTACTTTGTCTTCACCACCGCTGGCGTTCCGGGTACCCTGACCGGAGCACTGATTGAAGTTCGCTCCAGCGGCATCATACGTTGGTCTAAGGGAGTATAATGACCAACAGATAATAAGTGCACCATTAAAAAAGGGCAGCGACCAGTTACATGGCCGTTGCCCTTTTTGCATAACACATCAGGCCATGTTGACCAAAATAATTACCATCATTCTTTTTTTCCTTACAGCCGGAATACCGCTGCTCATAAATCCGCTTGCGTTTAATTCAGTTGAATTGATAAAGCGCGAGTCCGCCTATGCGCTTGTGTGCCTGCTTATAACATGTGCGCTTATGGCTGCCCCCAAAAAAAATTCTTTGCGCCTGTATGCCCTGCCCATAGCTTTGCCGCTGTTGCTCTTTGCGCTTTCAGCTTGCCTTGCAACCATGTTTTCTATTAATCTGGAATTCAGCCTGCTCGGAGACCCCTGCCGCGGCGAGTCACTGTTCACCATAATAACGTATGTGCTGCTCAGCTTTATTTTTGCTTTTTTCATTCAAACCTTTGAACAGGCCCTGAGCCTGATCCGGGCACTGTGTATCGTCACAGCAATTATATGCCTCTACAGCATTATTGAATTTTTTTGCTTGCAAAAATTCGGCATTTCGCCCCTGCAGCACTTTCAGCCGCCGAAACTGCGCCATTCGTTCATTTCAGCCACAATGGGAAATGCAAATTTTCTGGGCCGCTACCTGGTATTAGTGCTGCCCCTGTTTGCGGCCTGCGCTGTTAAGGCTGCAAACTCAAAGCAGGCCATGCTGTGGGTCGGCGGCGGCATGCTCGGCCTTGCAACCCTTATGCTGACATACAGCCGGGCAAGCATGGTTGGCATTACCGTCGGGGGGGTTGTATTTGTTGCCCTGACACGCTCGGCAGGCCCGATCAGTAGACGCCGATTGGGCCTTATGCTCGGAGCCGGCATCGGGCTGATTGTTTTTATTGGTCTGCTTTCACAGGCGCTCAGCGGTTCAAGTCCTCGATCTTTTTTTAATACCATTACCAGCCGTATGGTCTCATCCCTTGATTTGACTAACGGCGACGGACTGGCCACACGCGTGTTCACCTGGCGACACTCACTTCCGGTTATTTTAGAACGACCCTGGCTCGGGCACGGGCCGGAAACCGGTTTTAATGCGCTCAAACAGGTAAATTTTGAAAAAGTTATCCGTTTCAAAACAATCGCCATTCTCGATCGTATCCACAACAACTATCTTGACATTGCCCTCACCCAGGGCTTATTCGGGCTTAGCGCGTATCTGGCAATTTTGCTTATCTTCATGCGCGGGATGTTAAAAAAAATTCGCACGCACGGAGTCAACCCTGGGGCCCGCATACTGCTATGCGGTCTGTTCAGCGGCTTTGCCGGCTGCCTCGTTAATGATTTCTTTACTTTCAGCACGGTAAGTGTTTCAATGACGTTCTGGATCCTGATCGGGATCGGTTGTGCCATACAGAGTTTTCACAAACATGAAGCGAATGGGCATGGTTGTTGACGCAACATGTACACAAGCGAATAATCCCCCGGGAGTTGTTTTCGTTTCACGCTATTTTTTTCCATTCGTGGGCGGACTTGAAAAACGCGTACACAGCGTTGCCCGTGCGCTGACCGCGCGCGACATTCAGGTAACAATCATCACCAGCCGGCTCTCTCCTGACTTTCCACCCAAGCAGACACTCGACGGCGTCAACATTCACCGCCTTGCCTGCCCCCCCATAAAAATACTCGGCGCGTGTGTGTTTATTGCTCAGCTTTTGCGCTTTTTATTCAAACGACGCGCCCACTATCAAACCCTGTATGCTTTTCAGGTCGGCCACAGCTCTGCTGCAGCCGTAGTTATGGGGCGGCTGCTCAGAAAAACTGTTTTTTTACACCTCTCCGGGGGCGGCAGCGGAGGGGACATAGGCCGACACCTTAAAACCCCCTGGGGATTAGTTTATCTGGCACTGTGCCGCTTCGCATCAACCATCGTTGTTTTGAACGCGCAAATGCAGCGCGATTTAAAAGTGCTGCTGTATCCCTGCTCCCGAACCGTTTGTATCCCCAACGGTGTTGATACCGCATTCTATCAGCCGCATCAAAACCGCACACAGCTGCAGCAATCCATGTCCATTCCTGAAAAAACGATCCTCCTCTATACCGGACGCCTCTCAGCAGAGAAAGGCGTTGCATCCCTGATACACGCATGTGCCCTCCTGCGCAACCCGGCAGCGTCAACGCTCTATATCATCGGCAACGGACCCGAGCAGCAGCACCTCGAGTACCTGATACAGGAGCTTCACCTTAGCAGCATGATAACGCTTCTGCCTGCCTGCAATGATATTCGAACCTATTACCAGTGCGCCGATATTTTCGTTATGCCCTCATTTCACGAGGGCATTTCCAACTCAGTGCTGGAAGCCATGGCTTGCGCCCTGCCAGTGGTTGCCACCGGCGTCTGCGGCAATACCGACCTTGTGCGTCACCGCCACAATGGATTGCTAGTACCCCCTGATGACCCACCAGCGCTTGCCAATGCCATTGATGAACTGTTGGAAAATCCGGACAAAGCCCGGGGAATGGGCGACAGCGGCCGTTCTATCGCTCAGACGCACTATTCCTTTGATGATATGATACAACGCTACTGTGCATTGTACGCCCAGCAGACCTCTTAACATCGGAATACCCCGCGCATTTACAGCGATTACGGATCAACGTGCTTATGAAAAAAAGAAGACTCCTCAGTAGGCTGTTGCACGGTTTTAATTTTTTTAATGCTGATTACTATCTGGGCCGGGGCTACAGCCTGCCCCCCAAATCAGTGTGTCTTATTTTATCGCACGCGTGTAATCTAAAATGCCGCATGTGTGATATCGGCCGCGCGAATGCCAACGAAGCACCCCCGGATGGCTCACCGCTGGTACAGGCCATGCACAGCGGCCCACAGCCAATGCAACTTGAAGACTGGCTCAGCCTGGTAGATCAACTCTCGAGCTTTACTCCTAAACCGCTGCTGCTGCTAACCGGAGCTGAACCTTTTCTAGCGCCGCACTGGCAAAGGGTTGCCAGACATATACTCAACAAGGGCCTACGGCTGCATATCACCACCAATGGAACACTGCTTAAACGCTGTGCTGAAAATTTAATTTCCCTGTGTCCGCACCCTTCGGCACTGGACATAACGGTTTCAATCGATGCGCTTGGCGGGCTGCATGATCAAATTCGAGGGGTTGACGGCACATTTGAGCTTGCACTTAACGGCATACGGGCTTTTGCCGCAGCATGGGCCCGCAAGGGCTGGCACCAACCGCCAATTAATATTACCTGCACCATTTCAAACCTCAATGTTGATCACCTTGCTACATTTATGCAGGGAATCATTGCGCTCAGTTTACCCATACGCGGCCTTACCTTTAATCATTTATGGTTCCGCGACAGCACAATTACAGCACGGCATAATCAGCAGTATTTAGAAACCCTGCCGATTGCCGAAGAAAACATACAGGGCGTGGATATCAAGGCCATTGATGCGGACATGTTAACCGGCAACATTCAAGCAATTAAAAAAATTGCCGCAACAGCTCCATTCCCGGTTTATTTTGAGCCGGAACTAAACAATACGGAACTGCGTGCGTATTACAATCGACCCGAACAGTTCGTCGCCTACAACAAATGCACAGCTGCCTGGCGCAATATCGCTATCACGCCATCCGGATCAATGATATTGAGTCCACTGTGTTTTTTGCCCGCGATTGATTCCGTCAAAGGCTATAATTTCCGGGAAATCTGGAACGCGCAGCCCGCGCGTGACCTGCGCAAAAAACTATTTCGAGCGGGTGCCTATCCGGCTTGCGCACGCTGCTGCATGCTGTTCGGCTCCCGGCCGAAATACCATAAGCTTACAAGCCTTTTTAGATAATAATCGCCATGAAAACCAACACCAAACTTCACACAACCGCTGTTTACCTGATACCCCTTGGGGTCTTTGCCCTGGTGGCAGCCTGTTTTTTCCATGAAGCTATTTTTTCTGGAAAGGTCTTCTCGGCCCGTGATCATTACCTTTTTTTCATGCCTCGCCGGTTTTTTGCTCTTGAAACACTTCTGAATGGCTCTCTGCCGTTGTGGAACCCGCTTAATGCCTGCGGCGTGCCGTTTATGGCAAATGTACAAAGCTCGATATTCTATCCGCTCAGCGCGCTCGTATACCTGCTGCCGTTCCCGGACGGCTACAACGCCTTTGTAATCGCCCACTATATCCTGACCTCAATGTGCATGTATGCGCTGATGCGCCACTGGAACAGCAGCCCATTCGCATCAGCCGTTGCAGCCCTTGTGTTTGCCTTTGGCGGATACATGCAGTCAATCAATGACAATCTGGCTTTTTTAACATCTACGGCCTGGCTGCCGCTCATTATGCTGTGCTTCAGCCGGGCGCTACAAGAACGCCGCAGTGTATATACAATTTTAACAATGCTGCTCATTGGCCTACAGGTATTAGCAGGGGATGCATCGTTTTGCGTACTATCAACCATGCTCTGTATGGGCCTCTACGCATTGTGTGTTCCGCGCAGCATCGTCCGACGCGAAGCTTGGTCACGCGCCGGAGCCCTGCTGGCAGTGTGGACGGGGGGCCTTTTGCTGGCTGCCATTGTGCTGCTGCCGTTTATTGAATATGCATCACAGTCACATCGTGCCGGAGGCCTTGAAGCTGCCCAGGCCCTGCACTGGTCCATGCACCCGCTTGAACTGCTGCAATTTGTACATCCCTACCTGTTTGGCCGACTGGTACCGCTCACACGATGGTTCGGCCAGCACTGGCTTGACACCATCTACATCGGCATTTTCCCGCTTTGCTTCACAGCCCTTTACCTGATGCGCCGTCGCTGTGCACACAAACTGTTTCTAAGCACCGTCGTGCTGTTAGGCATATTCCTTGCGCTGGGAAAATATAATCCGCTACTATCATTCATCATGCACAAGGTCCCCGCCCTGCGCTTAATGCAGTACCCGGTTAAATTCCTCCTGCTGAGCGCCTTCGGACTGGCTGTGATGAGCGGCTTTGGCGTTGATGAATTTTTTCTGCGCATGCGAACCCGCACAAACATACGGGGTATCCTCAAGCCGTTGCTGATACCGGTGTGCGGCCTGTTTACACTTTTGCTGGCAATGGCTGCCGGCCGGGAACTGCTGCTTAAACTGTTCAACAAAGTATATCCTGCCACGGACTACTATGCACCGCTGCGCGATGCCAGTTTTTTTAATCTCTATCAAGGTATTTTTTTTTCGGCCCTGCTCCTCGGGGGATTTGCCGCGCTAACATGGTGCACCATTCGTTTTAAAAAAAACCCGGCTATCCCGGCCGCACTTATAGGCATCATACTGTGCGCGGATCTTTTTTTTCTTGGAGCCCCGGGAGACTCCTGGCTTGATCGACAAGCGCTACTCCGGCTAAGCCCCGTAACAAGCGCATTACAGAAGGATGATTCATTCTACCGGATATATTCACTGTCACGTATAGCGGCCGGACTGTCCTATTCACATACTCCGCACCTGCCCTTTGACAGGGTGTACCGCATTCTCACCCAGTCGCTGCCACCCAATCTGCACCTCTATCACGGGTTGGCTTCGGTTGATGAATATACCGCGATGTTAAATGTCCGACATTATGATGTATTCGGCCGGGTACTGCTGCACCTTGCCGATCGCTCAGATAATCCCGCTGGAAATCAATACTGCCGCAGGATTTTTTCAATGCTGAATGTAAAATATATTATCAGCCCCCGGGCACTACCGGAGCTGCAGTTTGAACTTATGCGGGACGGTCCTGTCAAAATATATCGCAATCAGAATGTCTGGCCGCGAGCGTTTATGGCCGGGCAGGTCGTTGTCTGCTCCGATGATGCAACCGTTTTGAAACAGCTACATACCGCGGATTTTAAACCGCAAACAGTTTTTCTACCGCAGACCGAACTTGATAAACTGCCCGTGCAAATGCAAACCTTGATTTTCCCCGAAGACTCTGGCCGTCAAGGACAGGCCGTAACCATTGTGCGCTATGAAGCCAACCAGGTTACACTGCGGGTAAACAACGATAACTACGGGCTTATGGTCCTGTCAGATACGTGGTTTCCGGGATGGATTGCCCGGGTCAATGACAACGACAGCCCGGTGCTGCGCGTGAATCACACCCTGCGCGCGGTTGCACTCAAGCCGGGCGTCTCCCACGTTGAGTTTATATACCGACCGCGTTCATTTATTATGGGACTGATACTGTCCCTGTCAGCACTGCTTGCCATGGTAACGGCGATTATTGCAGCAGGACTGCGCTCATGGCGTCGTTACCGAATCAAAAGCGGGGCCGTAAGGAAACAACACAATAGATAAGTTTTTTCAACACCCTGCTATTGAACATAGCCGAGAGATTCCAGCTGCCGGCGCATCTCTTCACCACCGACATGGACTGACTGCGGCGAAACAGCCCGGGGAACCGTACGCATATAATCCAAAAGCTGTCCCTCAAAGGCAGGGGGCACACCTTCAATTGCAGCACGATTATTTTGCTCTTCCGGATCACGATCCAGGTCGAACAACTGATAGCCTGCGGGTGACTGCGGGCCGTTCAGACGCCACTTGCCCTGCTCATCGCGCGACCGGTAGATCAGCTTTTGCGCATTCTGCATCAGGCAGTACGCCTCAGGGCCGTACAGCGTTCCGGATGCATACAGCACCCTGTTCGATGCAAGAGCACCGCTGCCCGGCATCAAAGAACCCCCCTGAAGATTCAAACGGTCTCGAGTGATTTCGGCAATGTCAAGCAGGGTGGGCATGACATCAATTAATGATACAGGTTCGTCGATACGCTGACGGCCGATGGTCGAACCGGCGATAATCAACGGCACCTGCAGCAACTCATTATACATGCTGTGACCATGTTCTGTGCTGCCATGGTCCCAGAACTCCTCACCATGATCAGCAGTAATGATAAACACCGTGTTGTCCCGCCGCCCAAGAAGTTTCAAACCCTGTAGCAAGTCACGGATAGCGTCATCAACAAAACGAATCTGCCCGTCATACAGGTCACGAAAATACTGTCTCAGTTCCGGCGAGACCGAATCCAGTCCCCTGAGATCATTTAACTGTGTCGCAGGGTTACCGGGAACATAGGGTTCAATAATTTTCGCGGCATAACGGGTATTGTGGGAGTTAAGCGTATACGGAGCATGCGCATCCATATAATGAAGGTAGGCAAAAAACTTGTCCCCGCCGATACCGGCGATCCGGGCCAAAACCGTTTTGGTTAGATCGGCTGCGGAACGCGTGCTCTGTGGCAGATAATCGTAAGAATGAAAACCCTGGTGCAGGTTAAAATCCTTTTTAAGAAATACGTTGCCTCCATTTATGAAAAAATTTTTATACCCGGCATTGCGCAACACCTCGGCAAACAGCAACAATTGATCGGGCGCGCTTTGATCGGGGTTTACAAGGCCGTGCCCGGCAGGAAGCAGCGAAGAAAACAGGCTGGCGACGGACGGCTTAGTCCAGGAGGAAGCCGCATAAGCACGCTTATAATTCCGCCCGACCCGCGCCAGGGCATCAATTGTCGGGGACGTGTCGCGTGTATAGCCGTGGCAGCCAAGATGATCCGGCCGCAGGCAATCTATTACAATCAAAATAAAACTGGGGCCTTCCTGCCGATCGTTCATCCTCCTAATGGCAAGCCAACCGCTCGCCGTCAACAGCACAAGCAAACAACACAGGGCAGCGGCAACAACTGCCGTTCGCCGGCCACGCAACCACGGCCAAACATGGGGAACAAATAACACGACGCAAGGCAGAACCAAAAACCCCGAAGCACAGGCAGCAGAAACAGGCTTCAGACGCGGGCCCAGAAGGACCGCCGCTGCGCACAGCAGAGCAACGGCCCCGACAGCACCGGCAGTACGCACCGCAACGGATTTCCGCGCGCCCGCTGCTACAATAAGGCCGCACACTGCGAACACAATACCGCCGATCGACATCCATGTCAGCAGGTGCCGCACTGCATGCTCTGCAATCAGAACATACATGCCGGTTTCCCAGTAGCGCTGCGCAGAAACCGAACACGCGGTTGGGATAATTCCACAGAGGGCGCCGGCAGTAATTCCGAATAGAAAAAAAAGAATTGTGATTTGGCCTTTTTTCATAGCGAACTGTAATTGCGGATTTTTCCAGTCAAGCTTGACATCCCGGCAACATTAACCTATATACTGGCCAAACGCAAACGCTTCTCCCCGCACACACGGACAGGCTATGACCTTTAAACTCGCTGTTGTACTGGCGCTCATAACATTCGGGATATACGGAACTGCCCTGCAGACCGATTTTGTTGCTGGCGATCGCCAGTTTATCCTGAACAATGAACTGGCCGCCGATGTTCCCACTGCCCTGCAATCATTTATCGCAGACTACTGGGCCACACTGGGAGGCGAAGCCTTTGTCTACTACCGTCCACTTACCGTACTGACACACTGCCTTGACGCCAATCTCTGGGGACTCAACCCGGTCGGACATCATCTTACTAATGTCGTTCTACATACGACTGTAACCCTGCTGGTATTCCTGTTTTTCTTAAGACTACTGCCGAGCAGGCCCCTGCTGTCCTTCGGAGCAGCTCTGCTTTTCGGGCTACATCCGATCCACACGCATTCAGTTCTCTATGTGGTGGGCAGAACCAATGTGCTCGCCACGCTATTTTGTCTACTCGCCCTTTTGATGCTATGCCGCCCTCGATGCACACTTGTGCACTATAGTGTCGGAGCTCTCTGTTATTTGGCAGCGCTGCTGTTCAAGGAAATCGCAGTAACGCTACCACTGCTTTACGGCCTATATTGTTTAGCAATGCCTGCCGACAAAAGACCTTCCCTACCTCAGTTCCGTCGTGCCACAACGTTTCTAAGCTTGGCTTTGTTACTATACCTTGCCGCGCGGATCCAGGCGGTAGGCCTGGGCGGCCCGCCCGTCGCCGAGTTCCTCTATGCTTTCTGGCAGCGCGCTTTACTTGTTTTCATGACCCTTGGTTTTTACTGCGTTAAAATGCTGCTGCCGCTGAATCTATGCTACTACTCCAATCTGGTTGTACCCTATCCGGGCATGGGCGCACTTGACAGCCTGCTAATCGTAGCCGGAGCAGGGTGCGCGGCCCTCACGCTCATATTCTGGCGCAAAGGACTTGCCGGAATGATGCTTGCATGGATCAGCATTACGCTGCTGCCGGTACTCAACATTATAACGCTTCCGGTGATTGCCAAGGAAAACTATCTCTATCTGCCCTCTATCGGTTTTTGTCTGCTTGCAGCCATGCTGTTTGACAAAGTTAAGCACGTCGTGTCAACTCGAATTGCTGCGCTGCTGTTCATCTGCGTTCTGCTGCTGTACGGTATGCAGGTCACTCTGCGCACGCTTGACTATCGTGATCCGGCCGCCTATCTCCTGAGTGCTACTCGTGTCATGCGCCCGCTTACCCCGGATGAGCTTGAAAACAAATATTATTTTGAGGGCGCAAAAAACTGGTTCACAACCTGCCGTAACCTGGGCTATCTTTTTGTTGAAAAAAAAGACCCGGCCCGTGCCGAATTCTGGTTTTTGCGGGCGCTGGACCATACCGCCGAATATTTTGATCCGGGCTATGCCGCCGAGTGCCACCTGGCGCTCGGTGAACTCTACCTGAAACAGGGTCGCGTAACGGATGCACGCTCGCAACTTACCACAGCGCTGACCGGCTCTCACCGGCCTCAAAATGTGTATAACCTTCTGGGTGTCGGGACAGCCATGCAAAAAAACCCGGAGGCAGCCGAGCGATTTTTTTTAAAGGCCCTGGAGATTGATTCCGACTATGCGTCAGCGCGCACTAATCTCACGCGCCTCCGGCAACAGCGCGTACACCAGACACGCAAAAACCACTAAAGGATGTATACGCACATTCGGTTATAAAAAATACTCTTATACAGGCTATTCAAAAATGATCGGGTGCAAAGCACGCATAAGCATGAGGAATAAAGCGTACTGTCCCGTACGCCGCAGTCATCAATGATATGCTCAACGCAGCAGCCGGGCATTTTTCAACAACCGGCTAATTTTCTTTCAGGGCCTTTTCAATTATGTGCGGAATAACCGGATTCATAGACAAAACATGTGGCTCTCGCGCTGAACTGCTGGACAAAATGGCCGGAGTGCTTGCGCATCGGGGGCCTAACGATGCGGGTCAGGCTTTTTTCCAAGAAAGCTCCTGCACCGTTGGTCTGGCTCATCGCCGCTTGTCAATCATCGACCTGTCCCCGGCCGCACATCAGCCGATGTTCAGCGAATGCGGAAACATCGGCATCGTTCTTAACGGAGAAATATACAATTTTACCGAACTTCGTTCCGAGCTTGAACAACAAGGCATCCACTTTTTCAGCAATAGCGATACAGAAGTAGTCCTGCGCTCATACATGCACTGGGGCATAGAGGCGGTTCACCGATTTATCGGCATGTTTGCCTGTGCCATATACGACCGTACCCGGCAGAGAATGTTCCTACTGCGCGACCGCACCGGTATAAAACCACTCTACTATTATCACACTGAAGGGCTTTTCCTGTTTGCCTCGGAACTCAAAAGTTTTCACGAACATCCGGGCTTTGCCAAAGAACTGAACCTTGACAGCCTGGCACTGTATTTCAAGTACGCCTGTATTCCGGATCCATACGCGATTTTCAAGAAAACAAACAAGCTTCGACCCGGCACCTGGGTTGAATATAACCTGCAAAGTCATACGCTCAGCGAACATGTGTACTGGGACCCTCTGGAATTTTCACGCCAGCCCAAACTGGATATTTCCTATGACCGGGCCAAAAAACAGCTTAAAGAACTCTTTAGCTCTGCGTTTAGCTACCGGATGGTTAGCGATGTACCGGTCGGATTGTTTTTAAGCGGGGGTTATGACAGCTCACTTGTAGCCGCTGTCCTTCAGCACGGAATGTCCCATAAACTGAGAACTTTCACCATAGGATTTCACGAAGATGAACACAACGAAGCCCGCCATGCCCGCAACGTTGCCCGACACTTGGGAACCGACCACACGGAGTATATCTGTACGCATCGGGATGCCCTTGACATACTACCGCAGCTGCCCCTGCTCTATGATGAACCCTTTGCGGACCCTTCAGCAATTCCAACGCATCTTGTCAGCCGATTGGCGCGCCGCTCGGTAACGGTTGCCCTTTCCGCTGACGGCGGCGACGAGCTTTTCGGCGGCTACACGCGCATTCACCGGGCCCTGAGAAACACCGCAGCCGCTGACGCACTTCCGCGTTTTTTCTGGCAGGCCTCCTTTGCCGGCTTGTCCGCATTGAAACATTTTCTTAAGCCCGGCTCAATGCTCGACTTTAAACGCAAATATGCCGGGCTGCTTGCCTCCGGCCGGCTAAACCGTCGGAAAAACCTTGAACTCTGCATCTACAATGAATATGACGAAGACATTGCCGCGCTTATCCCCTCCCTGCAGTCAATAGCTCCAGCCCTTTTTGACAACCAGCGATACGACTGCCTGCAGGACACCCTTGATATGATGCTGTGCCTTGAGTACCAGACCTACCTGCCGGGAGATATTCTAACGAAAGTTGACCGGGCGTCCATGGCTGCCTCGCTTGAAGCCCGCGAGCCCTTGCTTGATCACCGCATCTATGAATTCGCCGCCCGGCTTCCTTCAGAATACAAGGTGAAAAACCACCTGCTGAAACGAATTCTCAAAGATATCGCCCACGACTACCTCCCGCCAAATCTCATGCAGCGCCCCAAACACGGCTTTTCTCTGCCAATATACGCCTGGCTGCGAACAGATCTACGCGAGCTCATGCTGGCCTACATGAACGACAGCATGATCGCCGGCAATGGCGTACTTGACCGCAAGTTTGTTGCCGCGCGAGTTCATGAATTTCTCAAAGGCAATAACAATGTGGGCATGTTTATCTGGAAAACGCTCATGTTTCAAATGTGGTATTATCGCTGGATGAAGTAAGGGATTCGCATATATCGCTTTCAAAAAAATATCTTTTTTGCTATAGTTCAGCATGTGAACAATATGAGCCCCATGCCGCCGTGGGGCTTACCTTTTTTCATCTCTTGGAGGAATACCGCATGATTGATCGTTATTCACGCGAATGTATGCGCGACATCTGGTCAGAGGAAAACAAATATACAACATGGCTTGCAATTGAGGTCAAGGCCTGCGAAGCGCTCTGCGAACTTGGAACCGTACCAAAGGAAGCGCTCGCAAATATACAAAAAAAAGCTGCCTTTGATGTCAAACGCATCGCCGAAATCGAGGAAGTTACCCGCCACGATGTTATTGCCTTTACGACCTCTGTTGCTGAATACGTGGGCGAAGACTCGCGCTACATTCACTGGGGCCTGACATCTTCGGATGTGCTCGACACCAGTTTCAGCATGCTTCTCAAAGAGGCCTCGGGAATTATCCTGAAAGACATTGATGAACTGCTGGCCGTGCTTAAAGACCGCGCCTTTGAACACAAGCTTACCGTGATGATCGGCCGCAGCCACGGCATTCATGCCGAGCCGATCACATTCGGACTCAAAATGGCCCTGTGGTACGATGAGATGCTGCGCCAGCGCGAGCGCATGCAGCGCGCCATGGACGCCATCAGCGTCGGGAAGCTTTCAGGAGCGGTAGGAACCTTTGCGCACAACCCTCCCTTCGTCGAAGAATATGTATGCCGGGAGCTGGGCCTGAAGCCGGCCTCGATTTCAACTCAGGTTATCCAGCGTGATGTGTATGCTGAATTTTTTACAACTCTGGCCGTTATCGGCGCCTCAATCGAAAAGTTCGCTGTCGAGATCCGCCACCTGCAGCGCACCGAAGTTTCAGAAGTTTCAGAATATTTTTCCGCGGGCCAAAAAGGCTCTTCAGCCATGCCGCATAAGAAAAATCCGATTCTATCTGAAAACATATCCGGTTTGGCGCGCCTGCTGCGCGGCAACGCTCTGGCAGCCATTGAGAACGTGGCCCTGTGGCATGAGCGCGATATCAGCCACTCATCCGTTGAGCGCGTGATCGGACCCGACAGCACCACCCTGCTTGACTTCATGCTGGTGCGCTTTACCGGCCTAATGCGCAAACTGATCGTCTACCCCGAGTCCATGCAAAAAAACCTGGAGCTGTCTCGTGGCCTCTACTATTCACAGAAAATACTGCTGGAGCTGACCCTGCGCGGAATATCGCGCGAAGATGCCTACCGTATTGTGCAACGCAATGCGCTGGCAGCCTGGGATCAGAAAAAAGATTTCAAAGCTTTCATACTGCAGGATAGCGAAATTACCGCAAAGATCACTCCGCAGGAAATAGAGGAATTCTGTTCAAATGACTTTTTTACTGCGCATGTTGATGATATTTTTAAACGGGTTTTTGATTGATGAAACCGGCGGTATTTCTTGATCGCGATGGAACCATTAACGTTGATGTCGGCTACCTCTGCCATCCCGACCAATTCACTTTTCTGCCTCGTGCGCTCGATGCTCTGCAACTGCTGCGCGACAGCGACCTGCCGCTCATAATCATAACCAATCAGGCCGGGGTTGCCCGGGGACTAATACCGCCCGAACGCCTGCCTGTGCTTCAAAAGGCATTCCTGCGCATGCTGCGCACCAATGGCATACCCATAGCGGGCTACTACTCCTGCCCGCATCACCCCGAGGGCGTCCTGCCCGAATACCGCTGCGAATGTGACTGCCGCAAGCCCGCTCCCGGCCTTCTCCTGCAAGCCGCGCATGAGCTTGACATTGATATACAGCGCTCCTATGTCGTTGGTGATAAGGCAAGCGATGTGCAGCTGGCCCACAACGCGGGCGCCACAGGCATCCTGGTACTGACCGGAAAAGGACGCAAATATCAACAGGCGTATCCTCCCGAATACACCCCTCCGCATGCGATTTGCCGCAATCTCTACGAAGCCGCTGAATGGATTGTCGATCGTGAGAAGCAAAAAAGCCGGCAATGATTTGGTATTCCGGCCGCAGGCGGATCTCGAAATAACATCATAGCTACGATATTAAGAAAACGGCCCGAACAGATTGCTGAAAAAGTAATTTTTGGTGGGCTGCTCAAAAATGCCCGGATGCAAGACGCGCGAAGCCATGCGGAATGAAGCGTACTTTTGTACGCCGGCGTAGCGCACCGCTGCAGATGGGCGTTTTTCAACAGCCCACTAGCGGTAAAACTCAAGGATCATCTCAACCACCCACTCCTGCATAGGGCGGGTAAGTTCAGAGTAAACCGGCAGGGCAATCGTATGCCGGGCAGCATACTCACTATGAGGAAAATCACCCTCTGCATATCCTAAAGCGCGAAAGCACTCCTGCTCATGAAACGCAATCGGATAATATACTTCATTACCAATATCGTTTTGACTGAGCCACACGCGTAGTTCATCTCGTTTTTCAGGCACTGAAATTACATACTGATTATAGATATGGTGTTCGCGCTCAAAGCTCAGCGCCGGTGTTTTTATAGCGGCGCCAGCCAGAAGCTTATCATAATAGGCCGCGTTTTCACGACGCATGGCATGCCAACCCTCAAGATACGGCAGCTTCACCAGCAACACCGCCGCCTGCACCGTATCAAGCCGAAAGTTTCCACCAATCAAGGCATGATAATATTTGGGGTGAGCCCCGTGATTACGCAAAAGGCGAACCTTTTCGGCCAAGGCTGCGTCATTGGTAATCACCATGCCGCCATCCCCTATACCGCCTAAATTTTTACTGGGGAAAAAAGAAAAGCAGCCGAACGTTCCCATGCTACCGGCCTTTTTAAGCCCGGCACTTGACGGATAACTCGCGCCAATGGCTTGAGCAGCATCCTCAACAACAGCAATGCCGCGGCTTTCGGCAATCTTTAAAATTTTATCCATATCAGCGCATTGCCCGTACAAGTGTACCGGTATGATCGCCTTCACGCGGTCTGCCTTGTCCTTTTCACGCTCAAACCATGCGCGAAGCGCCTCCGGATCAAGATTGTAAGACGCTGGATCAATGTCAACCAGGGCAATGGTTGCCCCCAAACGGGCTATTGTGCCGGCAGTAGCAAAAAATGAATACGGCGTTGTCAGCACGATATCACCCGGCCCCACATCAAGGGCCATCAAGGAGACAAGCAGGGCATCCGTTCCGGAACTGACGCCCACGGCAAATTCGGCACCACTGTATGCGGCAATACGCTCCTCAAGTTCAGCCACAGCCGGGCCCATGATGTAGGCCGTTGAATCAACAACTGCGTTAATCGCAGCCTTCATATCCACCTCAATTGCAGAGAGCTGTGCTTTTATATCAAGCAATGGTACCTTCATATTCGATTTTCCTTTCACGACAGGCGGCCGATCTTCAACAGTGCCGTAGAGAGTGGTTTTTAAAAAACAATTATCCCTGGTAGCCAGCTTTTTTAAAGAAACCGGCTATTCTTTAAGAATAAAATAAGCGCTGCTGGTCGTCAAGCGTTTCTTTACCGGACAGAAGCCGGCACTCCTTCTTCTCGGCCGCAATGAGCCTGCTACAATCAGCTCTTGACAGGCGCAAACTTATCATTTATATAGCTATAAATGCGGCACAATGACCGCAAACGAGAGATGTGCAGCAGCACATGCAGTTTAAACGTTATATAAAACAGTACTGGAGGAAGAAATGGCAGCAAAAATTAATGTGGAACTTTGTACCGGCTGTGGAACATGCGTGGACGTTTGTCCCGTAGAAGCTATTACAATTGAAAAAGACAAGGCGGTTATTGACGCCGATTCCTGTGTCGACTGCGGCACCTGTGTTGATGAATGTCCGGTTGAAGCCATTTCCATGGACGACTGACAACACGTCCTGTTCACGACTTTTTTAACAAAAAAGGATTTTCGGAAATACCGGAAATCCTTTTTTGTTTTTTATCCCGCTCGCAATTGCTGCGAAAAGATCAGGTTCGCGACCATGTAGCGCGAAATACCCCTTCACGCGGATTGCCGTATTTAATGCGATCCGGCTTTATTTCAATAATACGGTATACAATGTTCGGCGGCAACTCTTTCATTCCCAGTTTTTTAAGTACCTGCATAATCTTCATGTTTTTCAAGGCTTCCTGAAACTGGCGCGGATGTTTTTTCTGGTTCCATACCCGCGCAATACCCCAGGCCTGCATTCCCTTATAATTCCAGTAATCAATCTCCGAATCATAGGGCTCGGCAATTGAAAAGCTGACCTTTTTATTTTTTTCAAGATTGGCGAATTTGCCGCCCCCTTCAGAAAGAATATAGAAGCTAAGATCGTGCAGGCGATACTCAAGCGGCGTTGAACGCGGCGCCGAACCAGACGAGGTACTCAAATGCAGGACATGGTTGCGTTTTAGGAATTTTTTCAAAACCCGCTCGAATCCTACCGGGGTTTTAAACTGCTTAATTTTAATTCCTGCGGCTTTAAACGCCTGGGCAAAGGGGGCCGGGACAGGCACCTGTTTGATTTTCGACATACTATGCTCCTTGTATAAAAAGTTTTCTGTACACTCTATCAGATTATTACAAACAGTTGTTTTCTACAGACCGTTCAAACATGCTCTGATGCACGGCGCGCGCTGTCATAAGAAATGCGGCGTACTTATTTGTACACCGCAGAACAGGACACACGCAGTAGATGGGCCCGTCCTCCGCAGTAGACCTGCTACGGAGGATGGACGTTTTTCAACAGCCTGCTAATCTGGTATAGTATAAACCATCAAACAGATCAAGCAGGAAGTATACTAACTATGAAGACCTCTCCCTGGAAGACACAACTGCGACAGAGCATCACATCATCGGCAGACCTTTGTGAAAAACTCCCGCAACTGGCAGCACGGCGCCCGGTGCTTGATGAGGTGACCGCAACCTACCCGATTTTCATTAACAGCTATATCGCGAGCATGCTCAAGAAACCTGGCGATCCACTCTGGCAGCAGTTTGTGCCGGATCCGCTCGAGCTTGAAGACACTAACGGGATGGAAGATCCCCTAGCCGAGGACAGCTGCGCGCCCGTGCCCAACATCACCCACCGCTATCCTGATCGCGTGCTTTTCCTAGTCTCAAACCGCTGCGCAGTACACTGCCGGTTCTGCACCCGCAAACGCAAAATCGGCCGGCAGTTTAACATGACACCGAAAACCATTTCTCAAGGAATTGACTACATCCGCCAGAACCCACAGGTGCGCGATGTCCTGCTGTCAGGAGGTGACCCCCTGCTTCTCTCGACCGCAACGCTGGCTAATATATTAAGCCGCCTGCGCGCGATTCCCCACGTTGAAATCATACGCATCGGTTCGCGCGTTCCCGGAGTTTTACCCGCTCGCGTTAACCCCCACCTTGCCCGAACACTTGCCCGTTTCAAACCGCTCTATATCAATACGCATTTCAACCACCCCGATGAAGTAACGCCTCAAGCGCGCCGGGCCTGTACACTTCTGGCAGATGCCGGCATACCCCTTGGCTGTCAAACTGTTTTACTCAAAGGTATTAATGATTCAGGAACAATTATCCGAGAGCTGATGCAGGCACTGGTCAGCATGCGCGTGCGGCCCTATTACCTGCATCACATGGATTACACCCGCGGTACCGCTCATTTTCGCACATCACTTACCACTGGCCTTAACATCATAACTGGACTGCGCGGTCATGTCTCGGGCCTCTGTATTCCACATTACGTAATTGACCTACCGGGCGGCGGCGGCAAGGTGCCGCTTACCCCTGAATTTATCCAAGAGCTTGACGGAGAGACCCTGCTGATTAAAAATTTTCAGGGCCGTGTTTTTCGCTATGACATATGCCCTGAGGACGTACAAACATTCAAGGACAAAGCACATTATGGTTCAGCATGACACTAAAAGCACCGCTATAAGCATTTCCGAATCTTCCGCCCCCTTGGGCAGCCCCAACCAAGAACCCGATCTGCGCGTCGGTCTGGCCGAAGGCCTGGACAGTGCCCGGCTTCTCCTTGATGGATACTTCCGGCTTGGTTCGCTCACCATTGAACCCGGAGCCTATGAGCTAGGGGCCGAGGGAAATGAGGTTGCGATGGTGGACGATCAGGGGCATCTAATTGCCCGCGCCCCGGAGCTGCATCTGGTCCCGAAAGAACAATCCCAGTGCAGCTTCACATTGCCGAAAAACAGCATTGGGCGCGATTTTCACTGGCAGCGCCATATCCGCCAGACCTTTCGCGGCGCGCTTGCGGTCCGCTGTTTCGAGCGTGGATCCATCACGCTCATCAATCACATCGCACTTGAGGACTACCTTGAAGCCGTCGTGTGCTCAGAAATGAGCCCCGACGCTTCGGAGGAATTTCTCAAGGCCCACTGCGTGATTTCGCGCAGCTGGGTTCTAGCGCAACTTCAGCCGCGCACAAGCGATGCGGGCACGGAAACAGCATCATGGACCGACGTTGGTGCGCATTCTCACTATGATGTCTGCAATGATGATCACTGCCAGCGCTATCACGGAATCGGCGCTGTAAACGCAGCGGCCCGCTCGGCGCTGGCAACAACGCGCGGAGAAGTGCTCTGGAGCGAAGGCGCTGTGTGTGACGCGCGTTTTTCAAAATGCTGCGGCGGGATAACCGAACAATTTTCAACCTGCTGGCAGGATGTTGATTTTTCTTATTTGCAGCCCTTGCCAGACTGCCCGCCCGGCAAGGCCGAATTTGCCCCCCCCCTTACAAATGAAGCCGCCGCCCGAAAATTTATTGATTCACGCCCACAGGTTTTCTGCAATGTATCCGACCCGCAACTGCTTGAAACCATTTTGCCTGATTTTGATAGTGAAACCGGGGATTTCTTTCGCTGGCAGGTTCGCTATACGCAAGAAGAGCTGAGCAAAATTATCTCGGACAGAAGCGGCAAGGATTTTGGTGACATCCTGGGACTTGAACCGCTGCAACGCGGGCCCTCCGGCAGAATTTGCTCCCTTCGGATTGTCGGCTCAAAATGCTCTCAGATTGTATCCAAAGAGTTGGCCATCCGCCACATGCTCTCTTCCAGCCACCTGTACAGTTCAACCTTTTACGTGGAAAAACTCAGCACCGGTTCAGTACCGCACACTTTTGTTCTGCACGGTGCGGGCTGGGGCCACGGAGTCGGTTTGTGCCAGATTGGCGCGGCTGCCATGGCACACAGCGGGCATGACTATCAGCAGATCCTGGCGCACTACTTTCAGGGTACCGAACTGAAGCGTCTATACTGATTCAGGGTTTAATACAATTATAAACAACGTATGAACTGCATTTTTTTTGGAGGTAGCATGAAAAAAGAAATAAAAACCATGTCAAAAGATGAAATAAATGATTTTTTATCAAAGCAGAAAATCGGCGTGCTCTCATTGAGCGAGAAGGATTCCTCTTACGCTATACCCCTTGCCTATTCCTATGACGGAAAAAATTTGTATCTCACTTTGGGGCCACAGGGAAGAAAAATGGGATGCATTCAAAAAAACAAAAACGTCTGCTTTGTGGTTTATGACCAACCACCCTCCGAAGGCGGGATGCCCGGATGGAAGTCAATCATCTGCAACGGTGTAATTGTACGTATCACAGATCCTGAAAACATCGAAAAGGCCGTCAGATCAGGGGAAAAACATATGGGTATGCCCGAGGGAACATGGAACGGATTTTTGGAGAAAACCCTTCAGGCCCCCGAAGCTTCATGTTTCTGGAAAATAAACATCATAGAAATTAATGGCAAACAGACATAAAGCCTTATCAGCAGATGACCTGCCCCACATTCCTAAAAGCATTAACCTCAAAAAAGTTGTACAAAACAGAAGATACAGTCCGCAAAAACAGAAACAGCGACTTAGCATAGAGAGCTAAGTCGCTGTTTTTATAATGGTGCCGGTGGTGAGACTCGAACTCACAAGGCCTTGCGACCGGGGGATTTTGAGTCCCCTGCGTCTACCAATTTCACCACACCGGCACTGTTTTTTAAGACCTACGATGAAGCTGTATTTACGGGCGGCAATTATCCGATAATCCTCAAGGCATGTCAAGCCTTGAGTCCGCTAACAAGGCACAAAACCTTCATCATTGCCGCACTGCTTCCGCAACCCGGGCACCCCTGTAACCCCCGGCCAAAAAGCTTTTGATCTTGCACTTTCAGCGCCAATCAGGTACAGTTTCGAACTGAAAAAACATCCCTGTAATGGAGAATTCTCATGAAGCTTATTGACGGCGTATTCGCATATCCGTGGACCAACATGATGGAAAACAACTGCAATACCTATGTGTTGCAGGGTCCTGACGGCTTGATCCTGATTGATCCCGGCCTGAAAAACTATGTGCCGGACACAATTAAAGCTATTAAAAAAGACGGCTTGAACCCTGATGATATCAAGCTGGTTCTCTGCACCCACTGCCACCCCGACCATATTGACGGTGTATCCTATTTCGCAGAGAAAAAGATACCAATCACCTGGCATACTGATGCAGATGCTTTTCTCAACAATACGGGCATGGAATTTTTCCGGATGTTCGGCCTTGAGCAGCCCGGCTACAAACCAGACTCCTTATGCGTTGAAGGCGATCTACCTGCCGCCGGTTTAACGCTGAAGATCTTTCATACTCCCGGTCATTCTCCTGGTTCAATCTGCATATACTGGCCTGAAAAGCAGGTCATGGTCACCGGAGATGTTGTGTTTAGCAACAGTATCGGTCGTACCGATTTTCCCGGCGGCGACAGCGGAACCCTCAAAAAAAGCATAGACCGCATTGCCGAGCTTCCGGCAAAGCTTATACTGCCCGGGCACAATGAAGTGGTAGAGGGAGAGGACGCTGTTAAGCGCAATTACGAATACATCAAAAGCTCATTCTTTTCCTACATGTAACAACGGTTTTTAATGCCGGCGTAGCTCAGTGGTAGAGCAACTGATTCGTAATCAGTAGGTCGCGGGTTCAACTCCCATCGCCGGCTCCAGAAATATCAAGCACGTACAGTCTTTTGGCTGTAGGTGCTTTTTTGTTTATATAAATTTATCCCCAGTCTGCCCCCACTTCTTTTTTCCTAAAGCCTTTTTCCGCACACTCGCAAGGCTACATTTAATGCAACAAAAAAGGCAAAGTCGGGAGAGCGATCAAGAGTTATTATACTTAAATATTTGGTAATGCTTGTCGGATTTCACTAAAGTGAAATTCTCTTCGTTTTGCTGCATCCAACCAAGCTCAATGGACCACGGTCTTGTCAGCAGAACGTAGTCAACATTTCCCCGCTTTAGGTTATACTGCCAG